>ERZ511473.84-NODE-84-length-234736-cov-27.060134_pt1 | contig 234736 bp, 179 predicted proteins | sample MGYA00374947_ERZ511473 | MGnify/ENA primary metagenome ERZ511473 (study PRJEB26303, sample SAMN06343854) | sediment metagenome | isolation source: hot spring sediment | place: Canada: British Columbia | collected 2012-09-26 ...
GTTCGCTTCCAGCTGGTGGTGGAGCGGCATCCGACAGCCGACCGCCTGGTCCTCAACGCCACGAACCTGATGCCGGTGTAGCAAAGGCCAACGTGTGCCGGTGTTCGGGCATCGCAGCGCCGACCGCCGCGACCAAGGCGATATTTCAGGGGCCAAGCTGCCGATTACATGGTCGCCGACAAAGCGAAAAGTTCTTCTAAATCCAGCAGCAGGTCGTTGCGTTCGAACAGCTTAGCGATGGCGGCCTTGTGAATTTTCATCTTCAGATTGCCGACGGTCAAGGCACCGAAACAGAGCACGCCTTCTCGCTCCACGCCGTCATCGGTCGGCTCGACACCTTCGATCCCCGACGGCGGCACGGCGTTGAGGTCCACGAGGATACGTAATTGAGGTTGGCCCAGCCACACTGTCCGCGGCAGGATACGTACTCCGGCAGCACCGCTTCCGAAGACGACCTGGCATCCCTGCACTGCCTGCCGCAGCCCATCCTCAGAGGCAGTTTCTCCCGCCATAATACGGGCTGATGGTAAACATGCCAGCAACTGCTCTACCGTTTCCTGAGCACGAAGCAGTTGCCGCGAGGCAATACGAACTTCGGCACCAAGTTGGGCTGCTAAATACGCCACCCGCTGACCCACCGGACCGGTTCCGCCAAGCACCAGAACCGTCGCGTTGTTCAGCGATTGCCGCTGCAATACCGTGCGGACAGCGGCAGCGGCGGTCGTGTTGGAGCCGTTCGGGTCGAGCATCACCGACACACTCAGGCCCCACTGCGGCAGAAGGGCTTTGCGAACCGCATCGCGTACGCGTTCGGCCAAAGCAACATCGCTGCCGCCAATGAAGATCGCCGTGCGATGCAAATCTTTCGGCCCGCGTGTGAAAATCGCACCATGCACCAGAGGCGTCACCGTTTCTGGTCGCACACCGCCATAGCGGAGCAAAACTTCTGCACCGGCATCCAGTGCCACCACACTGTCAAATGCGCTTGGCTGAGTGTCAGTGTCCAGTTGCAACAGTATCCGGCGCTTGTCGCTCATGGTTCATGGTTTGTCCCGAGTGCGACCGATGACCGATCGGGCGAGCGGATCGGCCAGGGGTGCGGTATCGGCTGTTGGTGCTATGCCGCTCCACAATCTGCGCTGCGATTATTTCACTGCTCCGCAAGCGAATGCGGTTGCGATGATGTGGAAGCCACGTGTCCAGTTGGGCACCGCGCGGTTACTTGTAAAACGGATGGGCGACGGTGTCCTTTTTGGCGAGAATTTCGTCAATTTTCGGCTCGCCGTGCATCGCTCGCTGCAAAGCCAGCTTGGTGGCCTCGTAGTTGTAGCGGTAAATCTTGTCCTTGTCTTTCGCTTCCCAGTGGATAAACACGCCACATACGCAGACGAGATCGTCCGCCACGCCTTTAGGAATAATTCCCTCGGCGACGGCATCGCTGACGGCTTTGGCTACTGCTTTCTGCGCTGGGCCGAAAATCAGCTCCGCTTGCTCGCCACTCTTAATCGTGACCTTGGTGATGATCACGGTGGCGGGCTTGCAAATTAGGTTTGGGGTGAGCACGGCCAGGAGGTTCGAGTGCCCCTGTTTCTGATCGGCCAGGGCATGCGCGAAGGCATACCCCACCGGCCCATCCTTCGATCCCAACAGCAGATCAATGTGCGCCACTTCGGCACCATCGCCGACCAGGGCTTCGCCAATGTACATGGACATGGTGAACTCCTTTCGTGCAGTCCCGTTGATCACTCCTGGCAATGACTATAGTGATTTGCTCGCCGGTGTACAGGGAGCAAGAGCTGGACTGGCGTTTTCCTGTCCTGAAAGGTAGGAGCGGTCGACCGGGCGACCGCACACTTTTCAGACTAACTACTGCAGGCTAACTTAGCCATATGCTGGAATTGCTACCACGAACGAAGATCGTGGCCACGCTGGGACCTGCCAGCGAAGACAAGGAAACGGTGCGAAGGTTGGCAGAAGCCGGTGCGAGCCTGTTTCGTCTCAACAGTGCTCACGGCGAACCTGCCTGGCATGACCGGATGGCCGAATTGGTGCGGCGTGTATCCCGGCAATTGGGCCGGCCTCTGGCCATTTTGCAGGACCTCTCCGGGCCGAAGTGGCGGCTTGGCGATGTCCCTGGCGGTGCCATGATTTTGCAGCCCGGACAAACCGTCCGCTTGCTTCGTCAGCCGCAGGGTCAACCCGGTGATCTCACCTGCAATTATCCGCAATTGCTGGAGCAACTTTCGCCAGGAACCACCTTGCTGCTGGCCGACGGTACAGTCGCGTTGCGCGTGGTGGCCAGAGTCAGCGACGGCGTACAATTACAGGTAGTCGTGCCGGGCGAAATTCGCTCCCGGCAGGGGATCACCGCCCCAGGTTTATCCACGGGCCTGCCAGCGCTGACGCCAAAGGATTTGCAAGACCTCGAGTCGGCCGCCCGGCGTCAGGTGGACTACGTCGGTTTGAGTTTCGTCGGCTCACCGGAGGATGTACAACGGCTCCGCCAGGAAATGCACCGATTGCGGCTGGAAGCGGGTATCGTCGCCAAAATCGAACGAGCTGCTGCTTTAGAGCATCTCGACAGTATCATCCGCCTAAGCGACGCTGTTATGGTAGCCCGCGGCGATCTAGGAGTGGAGGTCGAGTTAGCACGGGTTCCGCTACTGCAAAAAGAAGTTATCGCCCGGTGTCGTGTCCTGGGCAAGCCTGTCATCACCGCGACGCAAATGCTCGAAAGCATGCGGCACAGTAACCGCCCCACAAGGGCCGAGGTCAGCGATGTGGCCAATGCCATACTCGATGGCACGGACGCGGTGATGCTGTCGGCAGAAACAGCCAGCGGTCAGTACCCCGTGGAAGCTGTGCTGACCATGCGCCGCATCGCCGAGGCCACCGAATTGGCTCTGGCTCAGGGCGCTTTTCATTCCGCGCATCCCGATGCAACAACATCCCGCCAGATGCTGCCCATCATTGCGGAGGTGGCTGGTTACCTCGCCGATCGGGTTCGCGCCAAACTGCTGATTGTGGCAACCCACGGTGGCCATTCCGCTCTGGCACTGTCCAAGCAACGGTTCCTCACACCGGTGCTTGGCTTCAGCAATCGCGAAGATACGGTTCGCCGGATGTGCCTCTATTGGGGGGTCTGGCCCGTTTACTGCGCGGAGCCAACCACTCCGGGCACTTTTCTTCCGCAGACGCTCCGCTGGCTGGAAGATCACGGCTGGGTCCAGCGCGGCGATCGCCTGGTCTTCGTGCTGGGTGCGCACTGGTCCGGCAATGGTTGCCATAGCTTGTTGCTTTACGAAGTCTAAGCCAGCTTTGCTTACAATGACGCTATGATCCGCAATTGGGCCTGGCTGAACGGCAACTGGATTGACGCCGAAGTGCTTGCCATTCCTGTCTGGGACGCGGGATTCGTTTTCGGCGCTACCGTAACCGATTTGTGCCGCACCATTAACCATCGGCTGTTTCGCTGGGCGGAACATGTGCAGCGCTTTTCAAAGAGTGCCCAGCTCTGCAAAATACCGCTTCCCTATTCCTGCGACGAACTGACCGCGACCGCACAGGAACTGGTCGCCAGGCAAACGACAATGCTGGGACCCAGCGAGGATTTAGCGCTGGTCATGTTTGCTACGCCGGGTAGCGTGACCCAATATCGCCCCTCCATCGCGCCGCCGAATACTACGCAATCATCTGGAGAAACTCTGTCAACTGTGGGGATGCACACTTTTCGTCTACCGCTGGCACGCTATGCCCGATACTGGCGCGAAGGATTCCGGCTGGTTACTGCGCCTGTCGCACCACCGCCGCCAGAATCCGTGCCGCGCGCTGCCAAACACCGTAGCCGGTTGCATTACTGGCTCGCTCAACGCTTTGCCGAAGAAATCTGTCCTGGCGCGACCGCTTTGCTTTGCGACACCGATGGCTGCTTGCTGGAGACAGCCTTTGCCAACCTGGTGCTGGTTCGCGGTAATGACTTATACAGCGCGCCCGCCGAACGCATCCTGCCCGGAGTCAGCCTGCAGTGTGTTGCAGAACTGGCTCAGCGGCTAGGCTGGAAAATGCACTACCGCCCCCTGTTGGCGCCAGATGTGGCCGCGGCCGAAGAAGTATTCCTCACCAGCAGTTCGTTCTGTCTGTTACCGGTCAGCCAGCTCAACGAGAAAAGGTTCCCTTGTCCCGGGCCAAAAGCGGTCCGCCTGATGCAAGCCTGGAGTGAAATGCTGGCCTTCGACCTGCTGGAACAACTTAGCCGAGCGGAAGTGGCGGCTGCTGCTTCGCTATAAAGCCGGGTGGTCTTCTCCGTGCCTCAGTGTTGCTGGTATGATATTGTCGCAGGAGGAGTGGTTATGGCGCGGGACGAAGCAAAGTCGCAACCCCATATTCAGCCGATTGCCCAGAATCGGCGGGCGTTGCACGACTTCGAAATCCTCGACACCATTGAATGTGGCATCGCTCTGACTGGCACCGAGGTCAAGAGCCTGCGCCAAAACCGCGTCGCTCTCGACCAGGCTTATGCCCGAATTCAGGATGGAGAAGTCTGGCTGCTGCAATGTGACATACCGGAATACAGTGCCGCCGCTTATGGAAACCATGATCCGAAAAGGCCACGCAAACTGTTGCTGCATCGTCGCGAGATTGCCCGTCTTGCTGGCAAAGTCTCGCAAAAGGGTTGCACACTCATTCCGCTGCAACTCTATTTCAAAAACGGCAAGGCCAAGGTGAAGCTCGCCGTCGCCCGTGGTAAGAAACGGTACGACAAGCGGCAACAAATCAAGGAGGCTGAGGCTCGTCGCGAAATTGCTCGCGCTCTGGCGCGCAAACCTCGCCGCCGATAAACCCCGCATCAACAAACGGGAACGCAGGGATGTCCACGCATTGTTGGAACCGAGTGCGTTTTGCCAACGCGGAATGGTACGTGGTTCCCGAATGGCAGGATGTATTGTTTGACGGCAATGGTTTACGCTGGCGCGAATGGCAAGCAAATGATAAGGTTCACCTTGTGAAAAGCGCCCCACATCGCCGCGTGTACCGCATCGAACTATGCAACCCCCCGATTACTAGAGTTTCTGCTGGTGAAAGTTATCAAGGTGTTGCTAAGTCTATATATATCAAGGGCTATCCCCTCGCCGGCTTCCGCCGAATCGCAGAGCTGCTGCGACTTTCCGATAAAGGGCGCGAGGAATGTGACAAATTGTTATATCTTCTGCAGCAGGGGATCGCTACGGTGCAACCTATCGCCTGTGGTCGCGATGGTGAGGCAGTTTACGTCGTCACTATAGCTCTAGAAAACGCAATGCCGCTGGATCGCTGGCTCGTGGAGGAGTTTCCCCGACTTCCATACTTAGAACAACAGAGGTTGCGCCTGATATTGCCCAGGCTGCTTGCTCAGGTTATCGCAAAGTTGCACCGTGGTGGAGCTTACCACAGAGACCTTCACGCGGGCAATTTGTTGATACGCTATCATTCCGGCAGGGAGCCGGAAATCATCATAACGGATGTGCATGAGGTGCACCTCGGCCGGCCACTAAGTTGGAGGCGTGCCTGTCGAAACTTAATACTCTTTGGTCGCTGGTTCTTGGAGCGCACACAACCGGTGGACCGCCGAAAGTTCCTCCGTGCCTACGTCGAAGCCCGCGGCGACCTTCTTATCCCACGACAACAGGAACGATCTGCCGCACGGCAACTCGAACGCTTTATATGGCGCTCATTGCTGCGTTCTTATCGTCGCCGCGACTCGAAACCTTGGTCGCAGAATCCTTATTACTATTTTTGGCGCTCGCCAAATGTGACTAATACGCCATTGGGAGCGGCTCGTTGGCATGCCTGGGCAGTACACGATTTGCCTGTTGCCGCTTTACAGCAAGTTGTTCATGAGGCATCGTTACTGTTGCCCACTTGTGAACTAACAAGATCTCACCCCGTTGATAGTATGACGTCCACATTAAATCTAGCCGAGCCGCATAAGTCCAACGATGGCAAGCAATCGGTTCCGGGCATACCATCGGACAATTTCTCAGCTACTGCTCCTATTCGTTGCTGGCGAGACCGAGGTCGGCGCGGCGGATTCTGGGAGACGGTTCTGGATATCGGCGGTCAACAGGTTCCCGTTCTGGTAAAATGTTTTCGCCTCACTTCCTGGAGGTTACGCCTTGCGGAAAGATGGCGATTAGGCCCGGCAAGTCGTTCCTGGCAAAACGCGTATTGTTTAGCGCAACGTGGTTTTCTTACCCCACGAGCGCTGGCACTATTCCATATGTACCGAGGGCTTTTCCCTGTGTGGGCATTATTAGTACTTGAAAAGGGACATAAGATGCTGGACCTGCGGCAGGCGTTTACCCAACTGCGGCAGGGGCCTGCGCGAGAAACACTGCGCCGCCATTGGCGCTTGATTGAAACCGTGGCGAAGTTAATAACTCGCTTGCACCGGCACGGTTTTAGTCACCGCGATCTAAAGGCAGCTCACATTCTTATCCATACCGACGAGCTGGAGCGGGACCGCCTAGATTCAAGTTTATGGCTCCTGGATTTGGTCGGCTTATCCTCTCCACTGATGCTCAGTCGCCGTCGTCGCATTCAGAATTTGGCGAGACTGGAAGCCAGTTTTTACTATGAAGCGACGATTTCGAGGACGGATCGAGTGCGGTTTTTGCGCGCATATTTACCGAATGGGCTGCGTGAGCGACAGGAATGGAAGCGCTGGTGGCGCGAGATCGCTCTTGCCGCGCAACGCAAAATCCTGCGCAACCAAGAGCAGAACCGCCCCTTGACTTAAAACGCTTGCTGTTGACACGCTCCGAGACACTGAAAACCGGGAAACTCGACGCCACATCATTTGCTGGGGACGGCGGGCAGAGGTCGAGATATTAGAGCCCGACAAAACTAGAGATAGCTGCGCAGCCCGCGTAACGTTGCAAGGCAGCATCGAGAATGGAAGCGATAAGCTGCTTATAAGACCAGCCATTTAGCCGGGCGAGGATGACCAGGTCGCTATCTTCCGGGTGCAGTCCCGGCAAGGGGTTGGCTTCGAGGAAATAAGGTTCGCCATCGCGCAGGCGAAAATCCAAACGGCAAACGTCGCGGCAACCTAGGGCGTGGAAAGCCCGCAAAGCCGCTTGCTCAATCCGGGCCAAAACGGTCGCGGGTAATCGTGGCGGGGATTCATAACGCACTCGGCGTCGGTAGTCGCGTTTGACTTCCAAGCTATACAGGAAGTGTTCGCACGGCTGGCGAGGCACCACGTGCAGGATGCCAAGCACACGAGGCGGATTGTTGCCCACAATGCCCACGGTTACCTCCTCGCCGGCGATGTATTCTTCCACTAGAGCCGGCTGATGATACCGGCGATGGATAGCGTGCACGGCTTGCTGAAGGCTGCTGCGATCGCCTACGAGGGAGGTTTGACGAATTCCTTTACTGGAGCCTTCCCAGGCCGGTTTGACAACTACGGGAAAGTGAAGGGCTTGGGACGCTGTGGTCAGTTCGTCCGCGATCGAATCAGTTTCGTGTAGCAATGCAAGTTTCGATCTCGCTGCATACCCCGGGGGCTGCATGCATTCTGCGGGTGGCGGAACTACGAACCCAGGGGGAATGGATATGCCATGAGAAGCCACCAGCCGCCGGGCCACGTCTTTATCGAGCGTGGCGGCCAGGCAGAGCGGGTCCGAACCGCTGTAAGGAATGCCGAGCAGTTCCAGTAAAGCCGGGACGCGGGCCTCGCGGCAGCGGCTGACGCCCTGGCCCTCAGCGAAATTGAACACGAAATCCGGGGGATCCGCGACTAAACGGGACAGCAGAGCCGGGCCATCGCCCAGCAGCATCGGTTCGTGCCCGAGTTGTTGCAAAACTTCGGCAATTGCGCGAATGGTCTGGGGGGAGTCGAATTCTTCCTGCCAATCGTCGGGTAAGTCAGCACCAGACTGGCAGTCCTTGAGATCGAAGGTGATGCCGATTCTCATGGTGCGGTAATCTCGGCGGGGAGCATTGGCGCCGGCTGGGGACGGGAACGCTTTCGCCGGGGCCGGACTATGGTAGGTGTGGCGGCTGTGCTAACCCCTGACACCGCGGGTGCTGGGGGCATGGAGGAATCTTCCGGACTGCTGGCGTCAGATTTCTGCGTATCCTGAAACAGCAATTGCTGGAGGCGTTGTTGGGTAAGAGCGGCGCGGCGGCGCATGCGTTCGATGCCTTCGGGTATCAGGGCAGTGCGATCGCCCTGCAACAAAGCACTCACGCCTTGCGTGCGTGTGGGGCGAATCGTTTGCGGCTTATCCTCGGCCTGGTACCGAATGAGCATACCCTCATAGTTTCGCAAAATGACCGCGTCGTCGGAAGCAGACACCAAGTAATTCGGCATAAGAGGAATCTTGCCAGCTCCGTGTGGACCGTCCACCACGTAGGTTGGAATACCCAGTCCGGACAGGTGGCCGCGTAATCCCTCCATGATCTCCAGCCCCTTCCAGATGGAGGTGCGGAAATGCCCAGCACCGATCACCGGGTCGCAATGGAACAGGTAGTACGGACGGACTTTGATACGCAATAGCGCTCGCATGAGCCGGCGCATGGTTTCCAGGGAATCATTGACGCCTTTGAGCAGCACGGTGTGGTTATTGACGGGCATGCCGGCACGCAGCAGAGCCTTGCAGACGCGAGCTGCTTCGGGAGTTACCTCGCGCGGATGGTTGAAGTGTGTCTGAATCCAGACTTTTTCCGCCGAGGCGAGCAAGTCAATCAGTTGCTGGTCGTAAAGGCGTTGCGGCAGGGTTACGGGCACACGGGTACCGATGCGCACGACATCTACATGGGGGATCGCTTTGAGCTCGTCAAGGAAAAACTTCAGACGTGCCGGTGGGAGCGTGAGGGGATCGCCGCCAGAAATGATCACGTCGCGAATTTCACGATGCTGGCGTATGTACTCCAGCATCTGCCGATCTGCTGCAGAGATGGCTTCCCACCCGCCACGCACCAGGGTTTTGCGTTTGCGCGTACAAAAGCGGCAATACATGGTGCAGACGTGGGTGATGGCCAGCAGTACGCGATCCGGATAACGGTGGGTCAAGCCCGGAACCGGCATGTCTTTATCTTCTTCCAGCGGGTCCTCCAGTTCATAGCCGGAGCGGTTTTCCAGTTCGAGCACGGAAGGCACCGCTTGCAATCGAATGGGATCGTTCGGATCATCCGGGTTGATCAGCGACAGGTAGTACGGAGGGATGGAGAGCTTGTAGTCCTTTTCGAGGCGCTTGAGGAGTTCCAGTTCTTCCCGGGAAAAATGGAGATACCGTGCCAGTTGCGAAACGGTGCGCACAGCGTGCTGGGATTGCCAGCGCCAGTCGTCCCAAAGGTGGTCGGGAACGTCACGCCAAACCGGCCAGCGACGGGATTGACTGGGAGGTTCTTCTTCCTCCGAGGGCAACGTTTCCGAAGCGAGTTTGTTGGGCAGCGCAGTGGTCTGCTCCATCTCGTTCATAAAGTTCAGGCCTCCGGAGACCCTTAATGGTAGCGCGGGAAATCGGCAGCGGTTACAGCTGCGCCCAGGCGATTCCTACGCTACTGTTTATGCGGCGAATAATAATCCGCCAGCAAAAAATTACAAGAGGGGCTGCCGCAAAACTGGCAATTTTTCGGATTTTCTCCACAATAAGGCAGAAGGACCTGGAGTGCAGGTCGGCCATCGAGTCGGCTGGATGGAAGGGCAGCCCTGTGAAATCGGCCTAAAATCGCGGTCATGTCCCTGGTTATTCACATAGATGGTGCGGCACGAGGCAATCCTGGCCCGGCAGCGTTCGGGGTTGTGTTTTCGCGCAATGGCCAGCTGCTGGCTGAGGAAAAAAAGTTTGTCGGCCGCACTACGAACAACGTCGCCGAGTACTTGGCTCTCGTGTACGCCTTGCAACGCGCTTGGCAGATGGGGGAACGACGCCTTCACATCTTCAGCGACAGCGAATTGCTAGTCCGGCAAATGACGGGTGTTTATCAAGTGCGCGATCCTAAGCTCCGCCAGCTCTACGATCAGGCCCAGGAGCTCATTCGCCGCTTCGAGGAAGTTCGCATCCAACATGTGCCGCGAAAACAGAATCGCCATGCCGATAGGTTATGCAACCAAGCTCTGGATGAGGCTGAGCGGCTGGGATTAGCCAACGGTAGCAAAGGAAGTTCGCCATGCCCCAATCCTCCCGCGGATTGCTAACGCTTCTGGTGATAGCAGGCCCGGCTGTGGGCTGGTCTTTGTTACTGGTGCTGGCCTGGTCGGAGCAGCGCTTTGGCCAGGTTGCTGCCGATGGCCAGGACCAATTTGTGCCAGTTCAGGAAAAAAGCGATGCAAGCCCAGCCGCTGGGTTTCACGCGCCAGAAAGCTTGCAAGCACCCCTGGTACGTCCGGGTGTCGAAGCAGGATGGCTGCCGGGCTCGCCGCGAGCGGAGATTCGGCCTCGATTTTTCAGTTTCACTGATACCCGGGGAAGGCTGTCGCTGGGTATCGAACACGACCAGCGTGAAGGGCTGGACGGCTACTGGGAGAAGACGTTCCCCGTGTCAGGCGGGCAGTGGTATCGGTTCTCGTGCAAGTACAGGACCGCGAATGTGCCGGTGGATCGGCGAAGCGTCGTCGCGGAGATTTTCTGGTGGGACGGCGGTGGTCACAAGGTACCGACCGATGAAGCGACGGTGGCCAATTACCTGCGGGGATTTGTGCCCCTGGCGGAGAGCGAATTTCCCGCCGTGGGCGCCACGGTGCAAGAAGGGCCGGAATGCTTCCGCACTCTGGAGGGCATTTATCGTGTTCCAGCTCAGGCTCAGTGGGCGGCGATTCACCTGCACTTACGCTGGGCACCTGGGGGCCGCGTTGTTTATGCGGATGTTCGCTGGGAGAAAACTGTGCCGCCACCCCGACGGGTGGTCCGACTGGCGACGGCTCATTTTCGCCCTTCGGGAGGCAAGTCGCCACTTGACAACTGCCGCATGTACGAGCCTCTGCTGGCGGAAGCGGCCGGGCAAAAAGCGGGTTTGATTGTTCTGGGCGAAGTAATCCCGTACGTCGGACTGGGAAAATCGTTCGCCGAAGTGGCAGAGGTTATACCCGGTGGACCTTGCAGCGACTACTTCGCCGCAGCCGCCCGCCGGTATGGCCTTTACATCGTCGCAGGACTGGTCGAGCGCGATCGTCATAGTGTGTACAATGTGGCGGTGCTATTTGCCCCAACCGGTCAGCTGATCGGCAAGTACCGTAAGGTTTGCCTGCCGCGTGCTGAAGTGGAGGCCGGGCTGACACCCGGCAGCGAGTATCCGGTGTTCGAAACGCCACTCGGTCGCATCGGGTTGATGGTTTGCTATGACGGCTTTTTCCCGGAGGTGGCCCGGGAACTGGCGAACCGCGGCGCGGAGATCATCGCCTGGCCCGTCTGGGGTTGCAATCTGCTGCTGGCGCGGGCACGAGCCTGCGAAAATCATGTGTTCCTGGTCAGCAGCACTTACGAAGACGCTGCCCGTAACTGGATGGTTTCCGCCATCTTCGACCGCACAGGGGACATACTGGTCCAGGCCGACAAATGGGGCACGGTCGCCGTTGCGGATGTGGACCTGAACCGCCGCACGTATTGGCCCAGCTTGGGCGACTTTCGTGCCGCTATTCCCCGCCACCGCCCGATCACTCCGCCAGAATTGCCGGCACATCTTAATCCGGGTCGGTAGCCGTCCGGAGCTACGTCACAGGCATTATGTTGGCTAACGATGCCGAAAGCTGGTGAGTTCCCGCAATGCATGAATCCGCTCCGGCTGCTCGGAAACAGTGGCGCCAGCGTTTGCACAACTTCTCGCCCGGATAAAACCAGTCTGCTGTCGCAGGTCAGGTAAGAGTATCTTTTGAACTGCTCCGGCTCAGGTCTTATGAACGCCGCCCGGTAGCACCATAGCCATCGGCACGATCGAGCAACTGCCGTGGGTGCGTTTTGTACATTTCGCACCATAAGTGACGTGGCGTCCGTGGCACCGACAGTGGTAAAAGCGCCAGGGGCAAAAACGTGCCTCTGCGTTGGTGCAGGCAAGCTAGCGCGGACGCATTGCAAATCATTGACACCGCTCGGCCGAGGGTTGCTGAGGCTGCAGGGAGAAGTGTGTCCGCGTTGCAGGATGGTGCCTCTACGGTCAGCCCGACGCAGCGAACAAACAAGCTACAATATTGCCGACGGAGGCTGCTCGGGGCACCGATGGCCTAGGCTGAAAAACAAGGGATGATAAACTCGGAGGCGGCTCGCTTGTTGGTCACGCCCGAGGTACTGCGCTGGCTAGGTGTGTGGCTTGCGGTCCTGCTCCTGGTGGGGGCAGCTGTCGGATACACGTGGGCCCATCGAAAGGGCATCACGGTTGGCGCGCTGGTTGTCCGGTACGGGCGGGGAGTGCTCCATGGTTTGTGCTGGTTGGTTGCCGTCATCGTTGCCGCACGCACGGTCGAATACGCCTGGACTTGCAGCGGTCATGTAACCTGCGATTTTGCTGGTCAATGGCTAATGGGGCGGATGATGGGACAGGGGCGTGGTTATCAACTCTATCTTGTCGGGCCACAGCGAGAAGTGCTCGCGCAGGGCTACCAGGGGAATGAGCTGGAGTTGATGTACCGCGATCTGTTGCTGAAAGGGATGTGGAATAGCCGACCGAACTCGACGCTACCGAAATCGGAGATTGAAGGCCCGCTCTACCCACCGATCTGGGGCTTGTTCACGATGTTGTGGGCCTGGCTTCCGCCGGAACCGGCCCACCGTGTGGTCGTGCTGATCTACGCGCAGTTGGCATTTGCTGCTGCCTGGTGCATCTGCATTGCGACAGAGGGGCGAGTTCGGGTCGGCGAAGCTGCTCTGGCGATCTGGCTTTTCCCGAACTGCTATCACGGTCTGGTGCTGGGACAAAATCCGCTGGTTACACTCTTTTTGGTGTCGGCGGGTCTGGCTTTATGGCGACGAGGTCGGTTGTGGTCAGCCGGTATGGTGTGGGGGCTGTTGGCCTATAAGCCGGTCTTTTTGCTGGCCCTGGTGTGGTTACCCCTGGTGCTGGCGGCCTGGCGCGTTCTGGCAGGGATGCTGACTTCAGCCGGAGTACTTACCCTGGCGACGCTGCCATTTCTGTTGCCACCTGTGCCTGGCGCCAACTCGGCGGAGCCAATTTCCAACTCGAGGCAAGTCGTGTCGCGCATCGTTTATTGGGACAACCGGGCCCAAAGCTGGCGAATAGTGCTGGATCGCCAGCAGATTGGTCGCGCCTGGGAGGTCTGGCAACGCTGGTGGCAAGTGGGACAGCGGGCGGCGGATGTGTACGACAAGGACGAAAACTGGGTCTGGATGAGCCGCGACCTGTATGCTCTGCCCCGACGACCTGTCTGGGATTGGCCGACGTTGCGTGCCCACTGGCGATTCGGCTGGGGACATGACTACTGGCCGACTACAATGGACGAGCATGGGAGACCCGTGCCCACTTGGCGATGGGAACGGCCCGAGGATGAGCAGAACCACGGAGCAGTGCTGGTTGTGCGCCAGGACGGTTCGATGTTGCGGCTGCAGCAGGTAAACGGCGAACGCCAGGGACTCTTCTTCGGCGTGCGCTTACCGGTAACCTTGGTCTCTCGCCTGTTGATAACGATTGTGGGGGGGATGACAGCGGCAGCATTTTGGGGTTTATGGTGGATGCGGAAACGGCGACAACTTTCGCAACCCTCCATCTTGGCTTTGCCCGCGGCCGGGTTCTTACTTACGGGTGGTTTGCTGACCTGTTTTCACTTCATGCACTACGACCTGCAGCCTTTGGTTGTGCCGTTGTTGTTCCTGATTGCGGCTTGCTTGCGTGCAGACTGGTGGGAATGGGAAACGGAACGGCCCTGGCCACGCCTGAGCTGGCTCCTCGGCAGGGCTTTGGCCGTATTATGCGTAACGGTTATCTCGGTAAGCTGGCTCGCATGCTATTACAACCTGGCATTCCAGCGCGGGCCGGTTCGGTTCCCCTTCGAGACGTTCATTGCCCTGGTGCAGTGGTTAGCAGCCGGTGTCTGGACGGTTCTGGAATATTGGCCGGTTGGCGACATTCGCTCTGAAGCCAAGGCTAGGCCAGATGGACGCCCTCGGGGAGAAGTAGTTGGGGGTTGGTTGCCGCAACCGAGTGCGTCGGGTTAATGTCGGCGGGTCGGATCGCGTTCCCCGGTGTAAAGTTTGGGATCCGGCGGCCCTTGGCAACTGATGACCACCATGCCGTTGGGCCCGGCCACGGTGCCGTGTTGTTCTCCCGCGGGAACGAAGACCACGTCCCCGGGACCTATCGGTGTCAGCTTTTCCCCCTGCTTTAGCCAGCCATTGCCTTCCAGGACGAAGAAGACGTCCTCCGAATTCTCATGAACATGTTGCGGAAATTCCGCGTGGGGTGCGAACCGGACGTAGTTGAACGTTACATGCTTGGCACCGTCGCGTGGATGGATGACGACGCGGGATTCGGTGTTGCCCATGGGAAACGGTTGCCCGTCGCGATGTACGTTCTTGACGATAGCCATCGGGTTGCTCCTGGTTGGGCTTATATGTTCCCGGCTTAGGGCGTTGCCAGGCGAGCAATCGACGTAATCCTGGCCCGGCCAGTTCGGTCTACAGAAATAATCACCATAGCCTGGGAATCGCCAACTGGGCGGGCTCCTTCTTTGGCCCACGCCAGACCGACTATTCCCTCTGAATGCATCCGGCGAGAAGCGGAAGTTTCTATTTTACCGTCGGCGAAACGCCACACGATTATGTGGCCGGAGTTCGTCCCGGCGGCGAGCATGTTGCCCTCCGGCGACCAGGCCAAAGCCTGGCACACTGAATCGCTCGGCCATTGGGGGTCGGTCATCATCGGTACGCGACGGTCTTCGCTTACGGACCAAAGGTAAACGTAGCCATCTTCCCCAGCGCTGGCCAGGTACCGACCATCCGGAGACGCCGCCAGAGCAATAACGGTCGAGCGATGTCCGGTTAGCTGGCGTAGCACTTGGCCACTCCGGCTGTTGATCAACCGGATTCCGTTGCCCATACCGACTGCCACATTCGCTGTTCGTGGTATCCAGGCCATGGCCGTTACAAAACCATCTGTCGGCCAACGGGACAGCTCCTTACCGGACGGAATTTCCCACAGGACTAATTGTTTATCCCAGCCGGCAGAAAGAGCGGTTTGGCCATCGTGGGCGAATGCCAGGGCCGCGACCAGCCCGGTATGGCCAGCGAACGTTTTTTCTTCGCGCAGCTCCGACAAGTTCCACAAACGGACGCTGGCGTCGGCTCCACCAGAAATGGCCCATCGCCCGTCGCCTGAGACGGCTACCGACCAGACCGAAGCCGTATGTCCCACCAGTCGGCGTGTTTCCCGGAATTGCTCGACGTCAAAAAGGCGGAGAGTCTTGTCAGCACCGACAAGAATTGCCCGTCGGCCATGCTGAGTGAATGCCACGGCGTGGACAGTGCTCGAAAGGTTTTCCAGCGGATCGAGCTCCCCCGTGTTGTCGGGCAAGGTGTTGGAGACTCCCTGGGTGTTGAGGAGGCGCAAACTGCGCAGCTGTCGCACCAGGTCGGCAAACGATTGAACGAGCGCCGCCCGACTCACGGTGCCGTCGGGGAGTAAAAGCGCGCCGAAAGTGCGGCTGATTGCCTCGGCTACGGTGCTTCCCGACGATTGCGTGGAGAGTTCTTGAAGTTTGCGGCGAAACATGTTCGGTGACAGTCCGATTTCCGCAGCCACTGCCGCCAGTTCCTGGTTCGCTTCATAGCGCAAGGTGGCCAGCAGAATGGGTTCGGAAGCGGTGATACGCCCACCCGTCTTCTCAACGGCTTGTCGAAACCGGGCCATATCCTTTTCCATCAGTTTGCGCATTTCTTCATCGGGTACATACAGGGCACGGATGGTTTCGAAGTCCTGTCGCGAGAAATGTCGCTGGTTTTGCTCGACAAAGGCGCGGATCTGGTCGGATTTGGGCAAAATGCCCGTGTAATGACAGCCGAAACACGACACGGCGCATTCCACCGCACGGTCGGGACGCCTGGGGTCGCTGACGATTTGAATCGGCCCTTTATTGATGCGCTCGTTGCGGGCATTGACGAGCATGAATCCTTGCAGGCCGTTGGGCAGGTTAAAAATGATTTCGCCGCCCGCGTGCAGGAATTGGTTTTCCCGACTACCCGGGCCTAACGGGTAGGCGAACAGGTTACGCCGGTCGGGAATGAGATTGCTGCGTTCAACGAGCAAGGCGGGGATTTCCTCGAAATCATAGGTTCGCCAGTAGGCGCCATGGGCGGCATAGTGTCGCTCAATAAGGCGGTTGTTGCGTGCGATACCGGAATTGTTAAATCCCGCACGAGCTACCCGCAACTGCTGGATGTTGAGCGAGGCATCTATGCGCAACTGCCTTTCTAATTCCTGGGCGGTAGTCGGCAACTGCAGGAGATCGTAGTACAGAGGTGCCCGGGATGCCGTGGCCAAAAACCAGTCAGCCCGAATCACCGGTAGCCGACTAGCCGTTTGCACAGCCACCAGCCGTTCGATGACGCTGCCGGTTTCCACCGCGTATGGGTATTCGCTGAGCAAGCGATTCCACAGCGCAGCGTCCCAGAAAAAGTCTCGCAAATCCATCCGCAGCACCAGCCGCCTTTCGTCCACAGGTTCCGGCTTGGTGATCTCCGGATGCCAGGAAAGGCTATTGACCAGCTTGCTTACTGCCAGCCGATACGTCTGCAGTTCATCGTCGCCCAATCCTGCGTTGTAAAGTGTGTGCAGCGTGAAGTAGCGAAGGAATCGGCGGCTGCGTAGAGGAAACTTTTCGAGATCGGCAAGAATGGCCTGAAAGACTTCGCTGTCGCTAACCCAGGGGCGACTCGAAAGCGCTTCGGGCAACGGTGCCCCAGCTTCAATCCACCGGCGCAATAGCTCGACTTCCTTTGCCGTCGGACGTGGCTGGATGTCGGCGGGCGGCATTTTACCCGCATTGACCCGCTGGAAAAGCGGCGATTCCTCCGGTAGACCCGGAAGGACTTTGCGACGCTGCACCAAGCGATGCAGGTCCGTCGCATAGTTGAACCCGCCTTCCGCTGCACCGTCCTGTCCGTGGCAGTTGTGGCAGTATTTGTTCAAAACCTGCTGCGCTTGACGGGCCAGCTTAGCTGCTGGGGTGTCCTTTTCCGCTAAAGCGACAGCTGCGCTGATGCCCTTATCGGCAGGTGGTGGACTCTTGGCTTCTGTTGGTTCCAAGGGCACGCCCTGCCGCGGAAGCACTGATATCCCCAGGACGACCACGCCGCACGCTAGCAAAAACCAGCCAGCTGACCGTCGTCTCATCCTCGGCTCCTCCGAATGAGCCTGCCCCACGAGCTTGCCCGTGTTATGACGTTATCGCACCGGAAATGGTTTTCGCAGCAGGGCAAAGTTTACCCCACCTCTGCCCGGGAGCAATTGCTATGACGTTGCCGAGCCGGAAATGGTTTTCGGAGGTGACGCTGACGAGTTCTGGTGGCAGCTCGCAGAAGCCAGGAGTGCGGCAATGCGCTGCGGGTCGTAAACGCAGCCTTGCCAGACTCCGCCACTGACCTGTTGCAATAGCGCCCACAGGCGCGTATCCGCTGGCAGGTCCGGGTCGGGAGCAAGGTCCTCGCGGGGCATTCTCGCGGCCAGGATACGATTGCCCGCTTCAATGCCAAGCACTTGCCCATTCTCGCCGACTAGATCAACTTGGCCGTGCAGTTGTCGGCGGTCGATGACGATCTGGATCATGTCGCCATCGCGCACCTTGCCGATAGGGCCGCCTGCCAGCGCCTCGGGTGAAATGTGTCCGATACAGGCTCCTGTCGAAACCCCCGAAAAACGCGCATCGGTCAGCACGGCCACGTGTTTACCCCATGGTAAATGGCGCAGAGCGGCTGTAACTTGATAAATCTCCTCCATTCCCGCACCGAGTGGCCCGCGGCAGATCAGCACCAGCACATCACCTGGCTGAATGCGGGGCTGGCCCTGCCCTTTGATCGCGGCGACGGCATCCCGCTCACGGAGAAACACTCGCGCTGGGCCGACTTTGCGATATACGCCAGCCGCATCCACCACGCTGGGATCAATCGCGGTACTCTTGATCACGCTGCCTTCGGGTGCCAGGTTGCCACGGGGAAATACCACGGTGCTGGTCAATCCGCGTTGCTGAGCGCGTTGCGGCGAATAGATGACGTCGTCGGGATCCACGCCGTCACGCTGGTAAAGCAGTTCCCGGAATCGCTTTCTTCGTTCGCTTTGCCGCCACCAATCGAGGACGCGCCCCAGCGGCTCTCCGGTAACCGTCAGGACATTTTCGTCCAACAGGCCGATCTCGCGCAGGTGCAACATGACTTCCGGTACTCCACCGGCAAGAAATACCCGTACCGTCGGATGGCCGACAGGACCGTTCGGCAGTGCGTCCACCAGACGGGGAACACGGCGGTTGATGGCAATCCAGTCTTCAACACTCGGCCTTTCCAAACCAGCCGAAAACGCTATGGCCGGGATGTGAATCAGCAGGTTGGTTGAACCGCCGAAAGCGGCGTGCACTGCCATAGCATTCCGCAAAGCCGCCGCGGTTAAAATTTGCCGCGTAGTGATGCCTTTGCTTTCCAACTGCACCACAGCTCGGGCGGAGCGACGGGCTATATCGAGCCATACTAGGTGGCCTGAAGGAGCCAGGGCAGAATGCGGCAGAGCCAGACCCAGCGCTTCTGCCACCACCTGAGCCGTCGCCGCCGTCCCAAGGAACTGGCATCCGCCTCCCGGGGTGGCACAAGCACGGCAGCCGACTACTGCCGCTTCCTCCAGCGTGATTTCCCCATGAACAAAGCGCACCCCGATGGTCTGCACCTTGCCGGCGTCTTCGCCTTGTTCCGGTGGCAAAGTCACACCGCCAGGAACCACCACGCAGGGCAGACCGTGCATCGCTGCCAGCGCCATCATCATGGCGGGCAGGCCTTTGTCGCACGTGGCGATGCCGAGCACGCCCTTTCTTGTCGGCAGCGACCGAATAAGACGCCGTAACACCATCGCGGCATCGTTTCGATATGGCAAACTGTCCATCATGCCCCGTGTGCCTTGTGTCCGCCCATCACAGGGATCGGAAACATAACCGGCAAAGGGGATACACCCCAATCGCCACAATTCCTCGGCAGCTGCCCGCACTTGCAGGTGCACTTCCCAGTGCCCTGTGTGGTAACCCAAAGCCACCGGTCGCCCTTCCGCCCCAGCTAATCCGCCATGCGTGCTCAGGATCAAAAACTCTTTTGCCCCCAGCAGTGCCGGATTCAATCCCATACCAACATCCTGAGTCCAGCCGAAAATGTCTCCACTGGGCCAATTACGTAACATCGTTTCGGTCAGCGGCAAACGACCGGGTGGGCCCGCGGCCTTGGTTTGCACATCGTAGATGCTGGTATCTTCGGTTTCCCAGACGGCGTCTCTATCTGCCACCATGACCAAGCCTCATTTTAGTTGAAAGTAGCTCTGAGTTTCGTCGCTAAGAAGATTTCGGCAGACCGCTTGCTCCCGCCGAGGGTTTGTGGCGACGCTGGTGGAATAGAATCCGCGCCACCGCCAGCTTGCCAACTACGTGAGCCGTGCCTGCTCTGCCGGCTACATCGATCCTCGCTCTAAGTCTGGTTTACAACCGTAGGCCGATCCCGGCTCTATCTATTCTCGACCCCGCGCTTAACTCCAGGCCACGGATTCATCCGCCGACTATACTTTCGACAGAACCCACAAGCCGAAACACGCTTCTGCCACGTTGTGAAAAGTTGAGGTGGTTGGCCAGCGCTTGTTTCCGCCAGAGGAACCCCAGACGGTTACAGGGCATCTTTGGCCAGTCGGAAAGCGCCCACCGTTTCGCCGCGTGTGTTCGTAAGCGGGGCGAAGGCTACACGCCGCATCCTTTCCAACTGGGCTGACGAGAGGAATTTTTCGAGCAAGGCCACTACAACAGGTGCAATGGCGCGACTGGTTCCGTCGCTGATCTTCAAAGCGATGCCCAGGCCACCTCCGCGAATTCCAACGGCGAAGACACCTTCGGCACCACCTTTCGCCACAACGTGCTCGCTGAGATGTTCCAGCAATTGAGTATTGAAATGGCCTTCGTAGGCCACCAAGCGCGGATGCCGGCACATACTGCGAACTATCACCTCCGCGGCACTCCGCCAATCCCTGGGCAAACTCTCCGGATTGGCCAGACGTGCGTATGCCGTGGCTAGATGTGCCAGCGGCAGGTAGAAGCTCGGCACCCCGCAGCCGTCTGTGCCCAGACCGATGTCCGACTCTTTCATGGCGCTGAAAATCGCGACCGTGCTGAGATTGGCACGTTGCAAAGGATGATCGCGACCGAGATAGGAATCCACCGGCCAGTTCTGTTGTCGGCAGGCCGCCAGCATTCCCGCGTGTTTGCCGGAGCAATTGTTATGGATCGGCAGCGGTTTCTGTCCCGCTCGCAGCAGGCGCTCCTGACTCGGAGAATGTAAAGGCAAATGCGGTCCGCACCGCAACGCCGTTTCCTCCAGCCCGCACTTGCGCAGGATGCTGCGAACAGCCTGGAGGTGAGCTTCTTCAGCGCCGTGTGATGCGCAAACTACTGCCAGCTCCGCTTCTGTCAATTGAAGCTGTGCGGCTGCGCCCAAGTGAACCACCGTCGCACACTGCAACGGTTTGGCACTGGAACGCAGGTAAAAAGCTACACCAGCATCTCCCCGTCCCTGGACCAATTGGCCACTGGTATCACAGACCGCCCAGGCGCCATAGTGCACACTTTCTACCCGGTCGTTGCGTAGCACCTCAACCAGGGGCACATAACTCATGACAAATCTTCCCGCTACTCGCCGACATAGGGTAACAGTGCCATGTAGCGGGCACGCTTGATCGCCCGGCTGATAGCACGCTGATAGGCAGCACAAAGGTAGGTACGCTTGCGGCTGAGAATTTTGGCCTGACTGGTCATGAGCCGTTTCAAGCCGGTGGTGTCCTTGAAGTCCACGAAGATCGGCCGCGGGCAACCTTGCGGCGTGCAGAATCGGCAGCGGTGTTTACGACCAGGCAAAAGTCGCTTCTTAGCCACGGTTCCCTCGCTATGCAAAAAGAAAAGGGCCAGGCCGTCGCCTGCCCGACTCAGCTGACTCCTCCAGCTGATTACTGGCATTAATTACATCCAGCGAGGGCGACGGGACTCGAACCCGCAACCTCCGGATCGACAGTCCGGCACTCTAACCAGTTGAGCTACGCCCCCGTTGGCACCAATATCATACCGCCTCGCTCAGATTCGGCAAGCCCCCGAATTGCGTAGTCGGAGGATTACCTGTTACCCCACTATGCCATCAATAGAGCCCCAGTACCAGGTTCCACAACCGCACAGCCGCCCGTCCTGGACAGCACATGGGGCACTCTTTTACGGGCTGGTCGCGGGCTCCGCAGGACGCGTGCGAACTCGAATTCGCCCCGGCTGATCGCTGATCGCTCCCAGAAACACGAAGCACATCTCGTCGGTCGTTTGTTCGCCGAATACCACAGGTCGCGGTGGATTGTTGGGATTATTCGGATTGTCGGCGGAATTGTCATAATGGGCGATCACCTCCAGCCTTGTCCCGGACGGCAAGCGTAGCGGCTCCTTCAGGAAATAAGTTTCCTGCCAGTTGTAATCCCAGCGGTCAATGTAAAGCAAAGTCCTGGTCTCGCCGTTGGGTACGGTGTAAGTTACGCGGATGTCTTTCCCGATCAGATGCATGTGCGGCAGCACGCTGAGAATGGTCGCATCCTGTTCCAACCAGACTTGCCCTTTTACCTCGAAATTGCGGGCTCCGACAGGGATAAACAGGAACCGTCCCGGCAGTACTAGGTTTTGCATACGGTGGGTAATAGGCTCGTCGGGTTTGGCGAAGTACAAAGCGATTTGCAAGCGATCGCGTTCCACCTTACCTGTACGGTGATAGTGCACCTGGAGCAGAATATCGCTGTCTTTTGGCAAGTAGTAGGCCACGCCGCGGGGCAGGTAATGGGGTAATAAACCTGGCGCCCAACCACCGAAGCCACCGCGGGGCAGTACGCCTCGACCAAATCCCATCGGCACCGTATAGCCAGGCCCGGTATCGTATCCTTCGGGGTGTTTCGGGCGCTTCTGCTGTTCCTGTTCCAAGGCGTCGGCCATGCCTTTGGGGATGATCATGTTCAGCGTGTGATGCACAACTCGACGATTACCCGGTCGTACTTCGTAAGCCTTGATGAATTTGTCTTCCGTCAACTGATGCCGCAGTATAAAGCAGCGAAACAGATCGCGACCTTCCGGGCCGATGACCATTTCCTCCGGCAGTTCTAGAATCAGATCCGGCTTGCCGAGATACCAATCGTCGCTCCAGTTGAGCGGTGGAGGCGCATCTTTGGGATCACCTTCCGGCATGCCCGCTTCGACCCAGCGCGCCAGCGTTTGAATCTCCGTATCGCTCAACCGCCGTTCATTTTGGAAAAAGTGCTTCGGTTCTGCTACACGCCAGGGCGGCATCCAGCGATTGGCGGTGAATTCTTTGATATCCGGCCCCCATTTGACTGCCTGTCGGTACGTCATCAGCGCAAACGGAGCGACGTTGTTCGGGCGATGACACTCCTGGCAGTGTCGCTGCAAGATCGGCAACACGTCCCGATAATAGGTGACCTGGTTTTCGCCCTGGCTGGTCGGCTTGCTTTTGCTTTCGTTCAGCACAATTTCGCAGCCGTACGCTTGGGTTTCGCGGACACTCACCTCCTTGCCGTCCAACAGTTCGTCCAGGGCGATTTTCAGATGCTGGCGCGTAATCACCGGTCGAGCTTTCAGCCGGGCGTAGTAACGGTCGTCAATAGCCCCGCGATAGAGGATACGCCTTTCCGGACCGAGCACAACCACTTCCGGCGTTACCTTAGCTCCCGTGGCTCGTGCGAGACGCTGTTCGCGATCCAGCCAGACTGGAAATGGCACCGGCGACTCCCGAACCAATTCGCGCAGTGCTTCATCGGTTTCCTGCGGGTTGCTGCAGACGGCAAAAAACGCCACACCGCGTCTCTGGTAGCTTTTCGCCAGGTCCGATAAAACCGGCAAGTAATAGCCCGCCATAGGGCATTCCGCAGAAATATACGCCAGCACCACCGCCTTGTGGGTGGCACACACCGCACTCAATGACCAGGTTTTGCCGGTCAAATCCCGCAAACTCACGTCTGCCACCACTTCCGGTTTGGCGCTCGGCGACATCGGTTCAGCACGGCTCAAAGTACCGGCGACGATGGCCAGAAACAACACGCCGATGCCCATTCCACCGCTCAGCCTTTCCACTTGCCGGGAACGTTGCTGCATGTCCTGCCTCCTTTCCGAAGCCACGTAAACCTGTTTATCGTCAGCCTTCTCCTCATGCGGAATCTGTGCCTGTTCTCCATCCCCACTACTACTTTACGAAACCCCTTCGGGTTTCAAGGCCGTAATGGAACTGTCGAGCAACATCGGCAGGAGCACGGACCTGGCACTTCCGGCGTTCTCAGACTGTCCGGGTAGACTCGCCAAAGGATTCCAGCTTGGACATCTACACGAACGGTCTGGCACGCGCTGGTACCGCCCCTAGCGGGCTGCCGCTCAAAGGCACAAACGCCCTGCCACGCTTCAGTCCGTGGTGGTATGGGCAGCGTCGGGCCGACCAGGCATTGCCTTTCTTTCTCCCAGCCCAACGCAGGCAACTTGATCGCGCAGAAGTTATTGCTCTGCCCAGCGGAAGCTCAAATGCGAATCACCCGTCTGGCGATCTCGATGCTGTTGTATTTGCCGCCAGGTCTCTTCCAGCTTTTTCTTGCCGCGTTCGATATCTTGCTGGATCTTCTCCGTGTCAATCTCAATTTCAAGTCGGTGTTTCCCTGGGGAACTGCGGATCTCCTGCACGCTGTACCAGTCCAGGAACCAACCCAGAAAAAGAAACGCACACAGCGCCAGAAATAGCATGTACACCAGAGTTTTCACGTTCGTTCCCCCTGTTGAGCTTTGCTTGTTCGATACAGTTCGCGCCGACGTCGTTTCTGTTAGCTAATACATTATCTTTTCAGCCTGTCCAGTCGAAAGATCCGTTACGTACTGCCAGGGAAGCCAGTTTTCGGAGAAATTGGGCGGGAGACGACGAATGCAGCGATGATGACGACTCTAACGAGCATGACGGCACAACGCCTGCCTCGCTGCCGACGTGTTGGCTAAATACCAGCAAATGCGGCGAGCTGTTGCTTCGTGCATATTACGCAAAACGGTCACGCTTGGACTAGTTTCCGACAGTCATCGCGGCAAAGGAGTCGTTTTTCCTTTGCATGAAATCTCTTTGCAGGGCAAATTCAATTGCGGGCCAATATGGCGAGTCCGTTGGCAGGATGCCGGTGGGAAAGCGCACTTACCGGAGGTCATGGAGGGCGCCGGTTTCGTGCAGCTGGAGATGCACAAGGAGTCGAGAAATGAGGCATTGGGTTACGGCGCTGCTCATTGCTGCTTCCCTGGCCGCCACTGGAGCAAGTGCCCGGGCATCCAGTTGTGGAGCCGCCAGCAGTTCCTGCGAACCTTGTCCGCAGACCGTCTGCTATCCGCGAGTGCGTTATAAATCCTGCTATGTTACCGTCGTCGAGGAAAAACCCAAGATTTGCTACCAGACGGTGCCCAAGACCGTCTGGCAGGAATGTCGCTACAAGGTGCAGAAGCCGATCCGCGAGACCGTCTGGCAAGAATGCCGATACAAGGTTTGCAAACCGGTATGTGAGGAATTCGAACGCGAGGAGAAGTATTTAGTCTATTGTCCCGTTCAGGAAACGCACTACCGTGAATGCCGGGAGTTGGTACAGAAGCCGGTCTGGGAAGAACAATTAGTCGCCTGTAAGCACACCGTTTGTAAGCCGGTTTACGAAACGCACTATCGCGATGTTGTGGAGACCCATTACCAGACCGTTGTAGAAACTCACTATCGCGATTGCTTGCGGACAGTGCAACAGCCTGTGACCGTCCGGCAGCCGGTCTGTCGAGTGGTTTGTGAGCCTCGCCTCGAACAATATACAGTGTCCGGACCTTGCTATACGAAGGCAGTGCAGGAACCAGGTCAATGCTATGTGGATCCCCAGACCGGGCACACGTGTTATAAGCATCCGGTAACCCGCTATATTACCTGCCAGGCACCACCGCAAGTTTGCTACCGCACTGTTATGGTTCCGCGAACGGTAATTGACTATATTCCAGTCACCTATTGTGTGCAGCAATGCTACGTCGAGAAAGTTCCGTATCAGGTGTGCAAGTTAGTGCCCATCCAGACGGTCAAGAAGGTGCCCTATACTGTGTGCCGGATGGTCGCCGAGGAGCAGGTTCGTTACGTGCCGGTGCGGCGTTGCCGGATGGTTTGCGAAGAGCGAGTCCGCTACGTGCCTTATACCGTCTGCAAGATGGTGCCGCAAGAGCGATCACGAATTGTCAAGTGCCGGCGTGTCCGCGTGGTAGAAGAAGAGTGCGTGCGCAAAGTTCCAGTAGAAATTTGCCGAACGGTTGAGGAAGAATGCGTCAAGTATGTTCCGGTTACCGTGTGCGAGAAAGTGCCAGTCTGCACTGTAGAGAGGCAGTGCAAGCGTGTCCGTGTTTGCGTGCCGGTTGTAGAATGCGATAGGCCAGGATTATTAGAGCGGCTGTGCGATTGGCTCCGCAGTCGGGTCAGTTGCGATTCGCCGCTTTGATTCCGCGTCGCAGGACTGCTGATCCCTCGCAGCTTCCCCAACCCAGGCGCGCTTATTCGACCGGGGCTTGGATGCCCCGGTTGGTTTTTATTGGCAGACCAATGGCAACAGCCAATCCCTGTATGCTAATAGCTCATGGTACACTTATACCCTAACCGAACTCATGCACATACCCTAGAGGCGGCAACTGCACCTGGCGACCATCGGCGTAGCGAAGGTAGATACCTTCGGGAATGCACAAGCCGATATGGGATATAGGGGTTTGCAGATCCTGCAATGGCTGCTGACTTAGCATTTTTTGAGCGTCTTCGGGGGCGACGGCGAAAAGCAATTCAAAATCTTCACCATCAGCCAGCGCATGTTCCAAAGGGGTGCGCCCGTCTCGGAGCATCCCGGCAGCGGGGCTGATCGGAACTTGCTCGGCAAAGATCACGGCGCCACAGCCACTTTCTTCGCACAGCCGGTGTAAGTCACGTGCTAAACCGTCGCTGACATCTATCATAGCATGCACGCAAGCATTCTCAACTAAGCGGTGGGCCTCGCGAACACGCGGAATGAAATCCAGATGCTTGCCCAGGATGCTACCGCCCAGTGTCCCAGTGATCATAAGCCAATCTCCTGGCTGAGCACCTCGACGCAAGACCGGGCCGTGTTTACCGACGCGACCGCAGGCAGTAACGTTAATCGCAAGCGGCCCATTCCAGGAGTTAGTATCCCCACCGACAATCGCTACGCCAAACTCGTCAGCCAAAGCGATCATACCTTCGTAGAGTTCCTGTACTGCACTAAGAGACATCGAACGAGGGAGAGCCAGGCTGACCACGGCAGCAACCGGTTCGGCAGCCATAGCCGCCAGATCACTGAGGTTGACAGCCAGGGCCTTGCGCCCGACTCGCCTGAACCCATGTTCGATTAAGAAGCAACTACCTTCTAACAGCATGTCGGTGGTAAGCACCAGCTGTTTATCACTCTGCCATGATAAGACAGCGGCATCATCGCCGATTGCTACCGGAGCTACGGTGGGGTTATCAGGTAAACGACGGCGCAACCAGGTGACTAAGTCCAGTTCCGTCATATTCCGACCTCGGTCTGGAGGATTGATATGGGCTTCAACAGTATCGCTGTTTCAGCAGTGGACGGCCCAGAATGGGGTCACGGGCAGTAAACGGCCCAGGACCGACATCGCGGCTCAAACAGCGATAATACATTTCCATCTTCGCGTCCAGGTCGTCCGCATGGTGCAAGATCAAAGCCTCCGGAATCATAGGCAGGCGCGGGGATCCCCATTCCGGAAGGTTAAGATACGAGAGGATAAGGTGATCAAGAAGCAGAAGTTGCTCCGGGTTAAGATCGGGCACCTGAGTAGCGGCCTGATGAATCAAGTCGCGAGTAAGTGCGATATTGCCTAATAGTCGCCCGGGCACGGTTGGTTGCGGCTGGACAACTTCGTCTCCGAACTCCAGGACACGACCGATCTCGTGAAGGATTGCCGCTGTCAGTACTAAGTCCCGATTAATCGGAGGCTGCAAATTCGGGTAAAAATGGCCATAGTATTCCGCTAGCCAAGAGACGAGATGGCAAACGGAAAGGGTATGCTCCAACCAGCCGCCGACGAATGGATAGTATTGCTTCTCGGAAGCGGGAAGCCTCTTGATTTTGACCTCGTGGTTGTTTAGTAGCAGACGGACTAGTTGTCGCCAGGGGTCGCGGAGCTGTGTTTCGACCAACTCTGCCAGTTGCTGCCATAATTGCTCGATAGGGAATCGGGAGGATTCCACCAGCTGACTAAGCTCGAAACCATCTGCCTGGTCGGCATCGGTAACGGGGCGGATATTGTGAAGTTCGATTTGGGGCCCGAAGCGTTCATGCTCACTATAAACGACTCGCAATTTATAGCACTCTCCTTCTTTCCAAATGCGTTCGCAAGCGTCGAACCAGGGCCCATCCGACCAGACCACGCAAGCCACACTGCGTAACTTATCGCGAAATCGGCAGGTATAAAAGACCTTGCCGTCCCGGGTGGCCTGGCGGTTCTTTTCCGCAAGCAGAGCGAAACAATCCACGAGTTGGCCGACGGGCAATGCGTGCAGCGGAACGACAGGCAAACGGTTCGCAGCCATGACACTCCTTTCTCTGCTGACAAGTTTCAGCGAAGTCCGGTTGCAAAAGTCCAAGTGCGGTTGGATAGCTTAGCGAATTTCTAACATGCGTTCCAGGGCAAGACGGGCCCAACTCCGGGTCGGTTCTGGCACGAGAATCTGGTTGACAATCCTGCCAGCGGCTAAGTTCTCCAGTGCCCAGCATAGATGCGGCAGGTCTATGCGGTACATCGTGGCACACATGCAGACCATATTAGAAAGGAAATGGATTTCCTTGTCCGGGTACTCCTTTTTCAAGCGGTTGACCAAATGCAATTCCGTGCCGATTGCCCAACGGGAACCAGGGGGAGCTTCGCGGATGGTCTTGATGATGAACTCCGTGGAGCCGACTAGATCGGCCTGGTCCACGACTTCCATCGCGCACTCGGGGTGCACCAGGATTTTGATATCGGGATAGTGCTTCCGAAACCAGGCCACGTGCTGCGGCTTGAACATCTGATGGACGCTGCAATGGCCTTTCCACAGGATCAGTCGAGATCGCCGTAGTTGCGCGGGAGTATTACCGCCCAGAGGTAATTCTGGGTCCCAGACGCACATTTCGTCCAATGAAAGCCCCGTGCGGCGAGCGGTGTTGCGACCAAGATGCTGGTCGGGGAAGAACAGGACTTTACTTCGGCGAGAGAAACCCCATTCGAGAGCGGCTCGCGCGTTGCTCGAGGTGCACACCAGCCCGCCGTGCTCGCCACAAAACGCTTTCAGGGCAGCGGCGGAGTTAATGTAGGTGATGGGCATGACTTCGGAGATATCGAGCATTTCGCCAAGCTGCTCCCAGCACGATTCCACGGAGTCGAGGTCGGCCATGTCCGCCATACTGCAACCAGCGGCCAAATCAGGGAGAATTACCACGACTTCTGGAGGTGTCAAGATATCCGCGGTCTCGGCCATAAAATGCACGCCGCAAAAAACGATATATTTATACCCGCTGCGCTGGGCGGCTTCGCTGGAGAGCTTGTAACTATCGCCGCGCAGGTCAGCAAACTGGATCACTTCATCCTGCTGGTAGTGGTGGCCGAGAATGAGCAGTTCCCGTCCCAGTCGGCGTTTGGCCAGCCAGCAACGTTCGACCAACTCCTGCTGCGGTAGCGTGCGATACCCAGCAATATCGCCAACCGATAGATTCTGGGTTGTGCGTTTTGGCTCCAGTAAGGATAGCTGCATGGTCGGTCATCTCCGAAATCACCAAAGGGATGCACGGCTTTGGGCTGCCTTTGCTCTATTGTAAGCCGGAACCGAAAAACGTCGGCGGGGAAGTTATTTGTCGAAAGCACACACCGCACCAACCGGCGTATGGCAGCGCGAAATGGATGCCTGGTACGTTGTCTGCGATTTGAGTGCTTATTGTCAGTAGGGGAAAAACGGGGATTGCGCGGGGGCTCGGCATTTGGACAAGGTCAGCCGTGGAAGCCCTTCAGCGAGTCTAACATCTGGGGGACCAGCCGGGCACTAATTCCCACTGGCCGGGAACTGATTTTTACGATACATTTAAATCGGCATACGCGGTGCGCAAACGATGCCGGCCAGAAAGCGGCTACGCCGCCGCGATTACCGCCAAGATTCCTCCATTGCCAGACCTGCCTGCAGGACCCTGCCGCGGAGATAAAACCATGCCGCCAAGAAGTTTTGCATGCGGAGATTTCCAGCGCAGCCAGTACACACGTCGGGATTTGTTGCGGATAGGCACGTTGAGTGCGCTGGGGTTGAGCTTATCGAACTGGCTACGTGCGGAGTCATTCCGTAAGGACCGCAAGCGGGGACGAGCCGAAGCAGTGATTTTCCTGCATCAATGGGGCGGCCCAAGTCACCTCGACACGGTGGACCCCAAGCCCAGTGCTCCCGCAGAGGTGCGAGGCGAGTTTCGCGCCGTGCCGACTTCGGCACCGGGTGTGTTTTTCACGGATCAGATTCCACGACTGGGCAGGATTGCCGATCGCCTGTGCGTTATTCGCACCATGACGCACACCATGAAAAACCACAACTCGGCAGGCTATTACAGCCTGACCGGTCATGCCCCGCCGACTGATGACCAGCGGTTGCGTGATTCGCTTGACCTTTTCCCTGCCTACGGCTCGGTGGTAGATTATTTTCTACGCCCGCGTCCAGGCATACCGACATTTGTGGCATTTCCCCACGTGATCGCGGATGGCTCGGTGACGCCGGGACAACACGCCAGTTTCCTTGGCCGCAAGCACGATCCATTTTTTGTTGGCCAGGACCCGAACAGTCCGAATTTTCGTTTGCCGGAGTTGACGTTACCAGCTGGCCTGACGCTGGAGCGACTCGAAAATCGCCGTCAGGTGCTGCAATTGATTGACCGGCAGCGGCAACTGCTGGATTATTCTGCGATGGCCAGGGGGTTGGATGAGTACTATCAGCGCGCGGTGGCGTTGCTCACCTCACCAAAGGTTCGGGAAGCCTTCGATCTGTCGAAAGAACCCACGGCAGTCCGCGACCGCTACGGTCGCACGACCTATGGTCAGAGCTGTTTGTTGGCCCGCCGATTGGTCGAAGCCGGCGTGCGCTTCGTCAACGTCTATTTCGCGGCCAGCATCGGCGGACAAGGGAACACCGGCGGTTGGGATACTCACGGATTCAACGGCAACCCGATGTATCCCATTCTGAAAAACTATTTGCTGCCGATTACTGATCAGACTTTGCCGACGCTGATCGAGGACTTGGAAAGCCGCGGTCTGCTGGACACGACGCTGGTAGTCTGGGCGGGCGAGTTTGGCCGTACCCCTCGCATTAACAACAACGCTGGCCGCGACCACTGGCCGCAGTGTTATTCCGTCATCCTGGCAGGCGGTGGCGTCAAGCGTGGTTTGGTATATGGCATCTCGGATCGCTACGGTGCCTGGCCCAGTGCCAATCCTGTGAAACCGGACGATCTGGCGGCCACCATGTTTGCAGCTCTTGGCTTGAACCCGCACGCGGAAGTTCTGGATCCGCTGAACCGCCCACTTCCCATTGCGGCTGGGCGCGTGCTGGAAGAAATTTTCGCCTGAACGTCAGGGTGGGTCCATTAGACGATTGAGCCGTTCTTTCAACTCCTCATCGAACGCAGGCGACCAGGGCAAATCTTCAGGCGGTGGTTGGAATGCTCCTTCCCCGTTGATTTTAGCGCATGGGACCGGGGAGATCGGCAAGTGCCCGATGGTGTATCCGCCGCTACGCAGTTCGAAAGCGATTACCTCATTGAGATCGCTTACCGCCACAGTGCCTGGCATATAGGGATTGGGCGCATCGCCGATCAGAATCTCCTCGCTGGCAAGTTGCACAGGCCTGGAGCCATCCCGGAACGTAGCGAACACCTCGACACGCGCCAGGAAACCGAGGCCAGCCTCTCTGCTTCGCAGTACAAAACAGGGTCCAAGTCGGCCTGGAGGGAGCTGCTTGGGGAGTCGGCGTTCACAGCGGACGCGGTTCGACTTATCGTCTTGCCAGACGAAGTAGGCCTCGACCAGTTCAATCTGCCGGTGCAAGGAACGCATGGAACACACCTCCCATTCGCAACTGCCGCGCGGTTCGTGCAACAGCCGCCATTCCATCGTCCAGCGGCTGACCCGCCGTGGTCGTTCGGGGCACTCCACGGTAACCACCGCTTGCCGGGATAGCAGTTGTTCCGCACTCAGGCGCAGTGGGACTTCCCAGCATTTTCCGGTGGCCTGTTCGCGAAAGATGACGACCGGATGACAATCCAGCAAGCCGATCAAGGGCGTCGGACTAATCCACATAGCGCTGGCGAATACGCGCCGAGCCTGCGTGCGGGGATATTTCCGGCAAGGCACAGTGTGTTCGCGAGGGTCCGCATTTTCACTGGTCGAGCGCAGGGTTACGTAAAGAGTCGGCTGGATCAGTTGCAGCTGTTCGACAAACTGCCGCAGCGACAGGACGGGCAATGCGGCCTGGCACAGCGATTGACCACGCCAGCACAGTTCCAGCGTTTCACTAGTTTCGGGTGGCTCTAAATGAAATTCGGCTCGCTGCACCATCTGGCGAGCACCATGGTCCGGCTGAGGGGTCAGACTGTCCGCGGGAACATGCTGGCGGCCAATGCGAATACTGAGGTCTGCTTTGCGGGCTGGCGTTGAGGGCGAGTAGCGCAAGTCCGCGCAAACCATCACATCATCGGCGGTGGTCAGAACTGGCCCGCCTTCAACCTTCAGACCATTTTTCCTCCAGCTAATCCCCAGGCTCCGCACCTGAGGTGCGGCGGCCAGAGACAGCGAGCTAAGGGTATGCGCCAGCCAGTCACGCATGTGCCAACCGGTCAAGAGCCTGAGCCAACGCCACATCGAGGTCCTCCGCGGCGCCTGCTGTTGCCGCTTCTCCACAGAACAGGCACTCCCGCATCCGCTCGATGCGAAAGCGATACGGTCGCAGCACCTCCTCAAACACCTGCGGTACTCTCCGCAACGCCAGCAGCACACTGGTAAAGCCCGGGTCGTAGTTGGCGTCCTGTAACAGTTCCAGCGTCACCAGCGCATGCAAGCTGGCAATCGCCGTAATGGAGGCCTTGCTCGCCGGGATGGTAACTTCATACACCGGCCCGCCGGGCTGCGAATAATCGGGTGGCGGCGAATTATCCACCTGCACGCTCCGCTGCAGGTAACTGGCCACGCAGCCGTAACACGCACCGTTTGGCCGAAACACGTGGACAAACCCGCCTATCCCACCACTCAAAACTTCGCCCAGCGTCCACGGCTTTTTGTACTTCCGCATCAAGCCGTCCCAATGATATTTGGCCGGCTCGTTGTCCACCGCACATACACCGATGTCGGCAGTGGCTACGGCTTCCTCGATCTGCGGTTGCGCGGCCGGGCTGAGCAGGTCCAGCTCCAGGCAGCACACCTCCAGGTCCGGACGCAGCGCTAAGAGCCATTGCCGGGCCAGCTCGCTCTTCCGTGCACCTGCCGTCTCTTTGGGGAAATAATGGCGAGCGACATTGTGAGGCTTATAGATATCGGGTTCGATGATGGTGATGCGTGAGACCAGTGGCTCGCGCGCCAGCAGGTCGAGCACTACCATCCCACCGCTTCCTGCACCTACCTGGATTATGTGTGCCATGCTGTGAGGCTCCAGGCCTTGCTCCGGCATTTCGCCAGGATTAGCGGGCTTCCGGCAATGGCCATTCGCCAGTGTCGTACCAGATTTCGTAGCAAGCCAGCCAGCGCCAGGCGGCCTGCACTGCGAAAATACACGTGTAGCGAGCCGGATCCCAACGACTGTTTTGCCGACTACTTCCCTGCCGCCACAGACAAAGCGTCTGCCCTTCCAGAAGATGCGGGCAGTGACGCAAGGGGGTCAATACACGGGTTTCCGGCGGCACGATTGGATAGCTCGAATACAACCGCGTTTCCAGTTCGTAAATATTGTGCGTCGGCATCAGACGATAGCAGAGAACGAGGTTGCTCCCCTGGCGAACCAGACGAATGCGGAATTCTGGATCGCGTCCCTCGTTGTAGCGCTCTATGGCCGGAATTTCCACTGTCAGCAATCGGCGTTTTCCGGCTTCACTGTCGAGCAGTCCCATAGCCTGTTCCTGCCTGCTACATTCGGCAAGCAAGTCTTCAGCTAGCAATTCGCCCAGAGTACGCAGGCTGGCATGTCTGCCGGTCAAATGCCGCAGCATGCTGCGCAACGGATTCAGCATTTCCAGGTCGCTTGGACGCGTCATGAGTCAGGCCACAGTCCGGTCTTCAGCGTGCGCGACACGCCGGATTTGTGTAGCCCAGCCGACACACCTGGCGCCAGCGCAAATCGCACGCATACCCTTGTCGCCACCAGAGCCGCAACGCCAGCGGTGGCCGAGTCACCGTTGTTGCCCGCTCCTGCAAAAAGCGTAATCCAGGCGCAATTGGGCTACGCCACGTGAGCCAGCGTAGCGGATATCGGTGTGCTAGGTTCGGTTTAGTAATGGCAGGGAACGGATTTGATGGCGGTAATGACTTCCTCTTCCGGCACCTCCTCTGCGGTGCCGATGAAGCGAGTGTTCCGCCGGTCCATGAGGATGGCGCGGTCTTCCTGGACGTTGGCGCGCAAAGCGGCCAGCAGCGTGCGCCGTTCCGTGTCATTCAGTGGGCGGAAATCCATGGCTCAGACCTCCTCACCTGCGACACGCCTGGGGACATCAGCAAGGCCGGACTACCGCAGTCCGATAGCATTCCACTGCTTTTGTCCCGTCAGGGTTCGCTTTCGATGCTGGTTTCGCAAAGCTCCCGGCGTCGTGCCAGTTCGGCCAGGAGCAGGAAAATGCCGCGGTCCACAGGCGGTTCACTTTCGACTTCGTAAGTTTGCTCGCCGTCGTCGTAATAGAACCGCATCTTCGGGCCGCTCAGCAAGGCGCGAATTTCCTGTCCGTTTTCCATGGGGATGCTCAAGCTCAGGCAATCGCTTGATTTCCCATCCACGATTTCCGAAAGCACTTCCACGTTCAATACGCTCAAACGCCGGAACAATTCTTCCAATCCGGCGGCGTGATATTCCAGAGTTTCCCAAACCGGCAGGAATGGTCGGGCCAGGTCTTCGCCCAGCACTACCTGGACGGGGATAGGGCGATAATGACGGTCGCCGGCAGCCAGCGTGTACCAGTTGAAACGCAGGCCCCGCCAGTACCAGCTATTTTCCGTAGGTTGCACGACCATGGGTAGTCCGTCGCTGGCATCATCGGCTTCCACGGTGCCGATGCCGAACACACCTTCCTTGCCGCGCAACAATTTTACCCACTCGCTATCCCCTTCGTAATCCCCTCGGCTGGGATGGCGCAAACTTCCCGGATGTGTGTGCACAACACCGAGAATGGTGAGTTGCCGGTCTCGGGCACGGAGAATGCGAGTGGCCACGGCTTGAGCTAATGTATTGAACCGCACGTGGGCCACTCCCGCTTCCCGATGCATTCCCGCCGGCAGCGCTGCTAAAGCGATCGCTTCCGCTTCACGCCGATAACCGAGCAAGACCCATCCCGTCTCTTCTTCGCCGCGTTCACTACGGCGATGTTCGGCGAACATGTCGAAAAGCGACTGCAACACGGCCGAGCTAACAAGCACACGCTCCAGTCGTCGCAACGCCACCACCTTGCCGGGGCCAGGATGCGGAGCCGATTCTACCAGCGTATCCACCGGCGACAACAACCGGCGAACCATCCCCAGCAGTTGCTGCCCTACACGCTGCATCAGGCGGATTGGCTCCGACCACATGGGCATTCGCCCTGCATTGCTGCCGACACGCTTCACCACACATCTGCGGCTCAGCGAGCCTGCCTTCGTCATCATACCCATCACCACCACGTCTGTCAAAGCCCTCGGCACGGAGATTTTGTCCGCGAGGATACAATAAGCTGCATCGTGCAGGGAAACGAGCGGCCACGATAGCAAGCTGCCGCAGGCCAGTCCCCCAGGCGGGCCATAAAGCGGACATCGCCGATGGCAAAACTTCTTATTCTCGTGCTTAAAAATCTTCGCCGCAATCCCCTACGGGTCAGTCTCACCGGCCTGGCCGTGCTTGTGCTCGTTACCATTTACGTGCTCATTCAATCCGTCCTCAGTTTTTTGGACCAACAGATGCAGGAGAAGACAACCAACATTCGCCTGATTATCACCGAGCGCTTTCGCATTCCCAGCCGGTTCCAGAAAGCCGATTTCGACCGTATCGTTCTGCCCGGCGGAGAGACCTATGCACGGCTGATGCAGCTACCCGGCTACCAGCCTGAGGCGTGGACGCTCTGGCACTTCATGGCCTTCAGCCTGGACCCGGACCTGAGTCGGCGTGATCCGAACCGCTTTTTCTTCGCCATCGGTACCTTGCCCGAAAAAATGCCAACGATGATTGACGGCCTGGAGGGCATTGACCCCGCGCTATGCGCGAAACTCAAAAATCCCGGCGTGTCGGGAATGGAAAATGCCGGCTTGCTACTCGGCCCGAAACGGCTGGCGCGGCTGGGCGTGCGGGTAGGTGACCGGCTCCAGGCTTTCGCCGTCAGTCACCGCGACCGTACCGGCCAGCCGATCAAGATGGACTTCATCGTCGTCGGCGTCTTGCCCGAAAACACTCGCTGGGATGAGGCCGCCTTCATGGATTACGACTACGTCGAGCGCACCTTGACCGATGCCGGCAGCGATCTGGCGGGGTTGATCAATCTCGGCTGGTTGACTGTTCTCGACCAACCAACTGCCCAGGCAGCTTGTGCCATTATCGAAAGCCACAATCGCAACATCAAGTGCGAAACTGCTGCCACCGCCGTGAACCGCTTCTTTGAACCGCTGAAAGACATCCTGTTCGGTGTTCGCTACCTGCTGGTGCCCACGATTCTGGTGGTCATGGCGGTGGTCGTTTCCAACGCTATCGGCATTACCGTGCGCGAACGCACCAGTGAAATTGCCGTTCTGAAAGTCCTGGGCTTCACTCCAGCGCAAATCCTGGTCCTGATTCTTGGCGAAGGCCTGACCATCGGCATACTCGGCGGTTTTCTCGGTGTGGCTATTCCGCACCTGCTGGTCAACTACGTTTTCAAAGGGATTCGCTTACCGCTGGGATTCTTCCCCGTTTTCTTCGTGCCGCTGAAGGCCTACTACTGGGGGCCTTGGATTGGAGCAGCAACTGCGCTGGCAGGGAGCCTCTGGCCCGCGATCAACGGCTGTCGCGTTCGTGTCGCCGAGATCTTCAGTCGCGTCAGCTAACCGCGCCCAAAACATCGCTCGGATGAACCAGACCGCTGATGCGAAGGGAAGCTACTCCTGCATTGTACTTAACAAAACTTTCGCTTTGAGCCATGATTCCGCTTCGCTACAACCTGCGTAATCTCGTGGTGCGCTGGCGAGTTACCGCCTTGACTGCACTGGGATTCGTGCTGGTGTTGGCCATTCTCGTGGTCATGCTGGCCTTCGTCGAAGGTATCCGTGAACTCGCACGCCGTGCCGGTCGTCCTGACAACTTACTGGTGCTGCGCGAAGGCACCAATGATGAACTCTTCAGCGACATTGCTGACATGGCCGACCTGGCCCGCGTTTGGTTGAGTGAATACGTAGCCACCGACGATCACGGCGAGCCCATGGTCAGTCCGGAGGTCTATGCTATCGCCACGCAACAGCTCCCGCCTGATCCGCGTGATGGTCGGCCACGATATCGCTTCCTGCAACTTCGCGGTCTCATGGACCCGGAACGCGCCGCGGCAGTGCACGGCTTGCGGCTGTTGCGCGGGCGTTGGTTCAGCTCCGTCGGCGACGAATGTGTCATGGGGCAAGGCATTGCCAGCCTGCTTGGCCTGGATGTCGGCAGTTCCTTCCAGATTCGCGAAGACTTAACGTGGAAGGTAGTCGGCATCCTCGATTCGCGCGGCACGCCGTTTGACTCGGAGACCTGGGCGAAGCGTGAAGTGGTCGGCCAGCAATTCGGCAAGGACAACGTCGAGCGGGGGCAGCGTTTTTTCACTTCGATCCTTGTTCGCCTGCGGGACCCGGCCCTGGCCGACTGGTTTGCCGACACCCTCAAGGATCGCACCGGTTTAGAACTCAGCGCTATTCCGGAACCGAAGTACTACGAACGCATGTCGGAGGCGAATACGCTTTTCCTCGCAGCCGCGCTTTTTATCGCCGCCATTATGGCAACGGGCGGAATGTTCGGGCTGATGAACACCATGTTCGCTGCGGTCAGCCAGCGCACTAAAGATATTGCCGTGCTTCGCATCCTTGGTTACCAGCGCTGGCAGATTCTACTATCGTTTCTGTTCGAGGCCATGATGCTTGCCCTTCTAGGTGGCCTGGTAGGAATAGCTCTCGGCAGCCTCTTTCACGGAATCGAACAGAAAAGCTTTATCAGCTCCGGTCAGGGCGGCGGCAAGACCGTGGTTTTTCAGATCACCGTTACGCCATTCGTTCTCAAAACTGCCTCGTTATTTACGATTCTGATGGGACTGCTCGGCGGGTTGGTTCCATCCTGGGCAGCAACGCGATTGCGGCCCCTGGAAGCGCTCCGTTAAAGTTACATTTGAAGACCGCAATTGCGCACTAAATAGCTCCTGGCTACTGGCTTGAGCTCGGTCCATGCCCTATATATCGTTCTAGCCACGCGAAAACCTCTCGGTGCCACAACCGCGAATTCTCCGGCTTGAGAATCCAGTGGTTCTCGTCGGGAAAGTATATCAGCCGGGTCGGGATACCTTTCTGCCGCAACGTATTATAGAACTCGAAACCCTGAGTTACCGGCACGCGGTAATCTTTTTCGCCATGGGAGATCAGCGTCGGTGTTCGGAATTGAGCGGCAAAGCGTTGCGGCGACTGCTGGTCCACACGCTCCATGTTTTCCCAGGGTGGCGCTCCCAGGGCTCGTTCGCGAAATTTCAAAATGTCCGAAGCCATCATGCTGTGCCAGTTGTAAACACCGGCGTGGCAAACTAAGCATTTGAACCGATCGGTGTGCCCATTGATCCAGGCGATCATATAACCGCCATAACTGGCGCCGGCCGCCGCTAAGCGCTCTTTATCCATGTAAGGTAACTGCACCAGATAGTCAGTGGCTTTCATAATATCGTGGAACGGCTTAGTCGCTAAATCGCCGGTGATCGAATCCGCGAATGCCTGCCCGAATCCGCTCGAACCGTGAAAGTTAACACAGGCCACTATATAACCGCGCGAGGCTAACAGATGCAGGTTCCAGCGAAAATGAAATTCGTTGGTAATGGCGTTGTGTGGCCCACCATGGATGATCTGCAACAACGGCCAGCGTTTGTTCGCATCAAAATCCGGTGGATAAACCACCCACATTTGCACGGGTTCGTTATCCGCTCCGGCAAACCAAACTTCTTGTACCCTACCGAGTTTCCACTCAGTTACCAGTTCGCGATTCAGGTTTTCGATTTGCCGAGTCGAATGATCCTCTAAGTTTAGTGCCATTAACGTCGGAGGCAGGCCGAAGTCCGATCGCAGAAATATTAAATGCCGCCCATCACGGGTCAGCGTTGCCGAACGATCCGAATGTCCGCCAGTCAATGCCTCGACAGCTTGGCTACTTATGCCAACCCGATAAAGTCGCACATAACCTTGATCTTCAGCTTCGAAATATAGGTATTGGCCGCGGGGGTGCCAGAGCGGATTTACACAGGATCGGTCGAAGTTCGAAATAATTTCCCGGTGCCGACCGTTCGAGCGATCGTAAATCATGAGTCTTTGCCGGTCAGCGTAAAAATAACGGGTTGCTTGTCGCAGATAGGCAATGGATTTGCCATCGGGGCTATAACGGGGTGCAAAATCCTGCCCGGGATTGTCCTTAGTGATATTTATTAGGGTGCGCTTGTTGTCTAATGAAAGAATATAGAGGTCGGCGTTGAATTCGCGTCCAAAATCCCGGCTGGAGTCGGCGACAAAACAGATTTCGAAGTTGTCCGGCGCAATGTCGAAATCATCTTCCGAGACGCTCGTAGGAATCAAGTGGATATTCAGACCAGCAAAGAGATTCCGATGTTGTCCCGTGGCAATGTCGAGGACAAACAGCACCGGTACTTTGCCGTCGGTCAGCCAGCGATCCCAGTACCGGAATAGGGCCGAGTCTATTATTGCCGCCTGGGACTTGCTTTCTTTGCGTTCTTTGTCGCGGCGTTTATGACTCTCGTCATCGGGAGTATCTGGCCAGGTCCAGACGACGCAATAAATGGACTTGCTGTCCGGTGACCACTTGATGGCCACCGCATCGGAAGGAAGCCTGGAAACGGCCTTCGCTTCTCCCCCGTTGGGATCGATCAGATACACTTGGGCGACATCGCTGTCTCGCTTAGATATAAATGCAATCCATCGCCCATCAGGAGACCAGACCGGGTGGCTATCGCGAGCCGGATGTGTCGTCAACTGCCGCGGCGGGTTGCCTTGTGTGCTGAATAGGTATAAGTCCGAACTGACATCGTTTCGTTCCATGTCGTAGCTGGTTACTTCGGCGACAACCCACCGACCATCTGGCGACACCGAAGGACGACCTATGCGCCTGACCTTCCACAAATCTTCAACAGTGATGAGGCGTGAGCCGGAGCGTTCGGCAATCGTGGCGCGAACCTGCAGCTTATCATGGGTTCCCGATTTTTCCTGTGCATGCAGGGCCGGGACAAGCGTGGCTGCATATCCGAGCACCAGGGGAAACATGAGGAGGTAGATTCGCCATCGCATGGCCAGACTCCCTTGGTTTCAAGTTCTCCTGCAAACTGTGCACATGGTCAGATTCACTTCAAGACTCCGCAAGACTACAGCGTGGGGGCAATTTTATAACCTTTGACCTATAGGCGTAGGCTGTCGGTAACGGCGAAAGCAGCGTTCAGCAAACTATCCACTTTTACTTGCTCGGGTCGAAACCGCTTCGATGGCTTGGGGTATTGCAGTCAGCGGGACATGTGAATGTGAAGCGCGGGCTCAGTGTCTCGGGCTTATGCTGGCTAGGCTGTGGGCACGGCAACTGTGCAAAAAGGGTGACACTGAATCGGAGAGGACTATGTACGTCTGCGATATTAGGGAGACGAAACCAACCCCGTATCGGCCAGAATTTGAAAGTGTCGCAGAGCAAAGGTTGGCGACCGGTGTCAGCCGCGCAAGGCCAGCCCTGGTGCCTTAAGGACGTGCCTGGCGCGCAGCCTGTCGCTTACAGTTCTCGTGACTGGTTGGCAGCAGGAGCGCGAACACAGCTATGTCAAATCTGGCAATCGCCCAGTGCTGTCGCCGAATTTGTCTAGGTGAATCTCCAGCTGATCCAAAAGAACGAGGAAGAGGTTCATCAAGGGGGTTTCTTTTGGGTAGCGCAGGTGCCGTCCGGTCTTGAGTGATCCACCACCTTTGCCAACGACGAGTATGGGCAGGTCATCGTGATTGTGACGATTACCGTCGCCGATGCCACTGCCGTACACGATCATGCAGTTATCCAGCAAAGTGCCATCGCCTTCCGGGATAGATTTCAGTTTGGCGATAAAGCGGGCGAACTGCTCCATGTGGAAACGGTTAATGGTGCGAATCTTATCGAGTTTGACCGGATCGCGACCGTGATGGGACAAATCATGATGCCCTTCGGGGATATCAATGAATCGGTAACTGCGATTGCTGCCTTCATTGGCGAAAACCATGGTCGCGATACGGGTCTGGTCGGTCTGGAAAGCGAGCACCAGCAAATCACACAGCAAGCGTATATGCTCGGCGTACTCAGGCGGGATGCCGTTGGGTCGAGTTAGGCCTCCCACACCTTGCCCGCTCTCCTTCTCGGCGTGGGCGATACGTTGCTCGATTTCCCGCACCGCGGTAAAGTACTCGTCGAGCTTTCGTTGATCGTTGCGACCGAGTTCCCGGCGGAGGTCATTGGCCTGCTCCAGGACAAAGTCAAGGATACTTTTCTGCCGCTCCGGTTTGGCCGCCCCTCCAATTCCGCCTCCACGTCCGAACAAGCGGTCGAAGACCGAGCGGGGATTTATATCCTTCGGTAAAGGCGTGGATTCACCGCGCCAGGAAATTGTCGAAGAGTAGGCGCAACTGTATCCGGAATCGCAATTGCCGCTGGTGCGGCTGGGTTCGCACCCGAGTTCCAGAGACGGAAAGCGGGTCTGCTTGCCATAATGCTGGGCGGCGACCTGGTCCACAGAGATACCGGCACGAATATCGGCGCCGGCGGTTTTACGGGCCTGAACACCGGTCAAGAAAGAAGCCATGGCCCGTGCATGGTCGCCTGGACCATCCCCATTGGGTCGGGCTTTATCGAGAGTCAGACCGCTCAGCACCAGGAGGTCTTCTTTGAATGGCCGAAGTGGCTCCAGGATGTAGGGCAAATCGAAATCGCGGCCGACACTGAACGGAGTCCAGGCCGGCATGTGAATGCCGTTGGGAACGTAAAAGAACGCCAGCCGTTTGACTGGTTTTGACTTTGAGCCAGCCGCCACAGACGACACTGGTAACATGGCATCCAGAAGCGGCAGGGCGATGGCCGCGCCCATTCCTTTCAGGACAGTCCGGCGGGAAATTCGTCGGGGCATGGAGGGTCTCCTCTCGGGCAGGTGCGGATGTGGGCAGATTGACAGTCCACGCTATTATAGAACTCCGTGGGCTGGTGGTCAAGTGAGACACCAAGGCAGACCGGGTTTGCGCCGGACAAAAGATGGGCAATAGGCTGTGCCAGTATTCCTGATGGGGTTCGGTCACATAGAGTTGGCCCGATTCATGCAGGGCAGGGCCCTGTTGCTGTTTTGTGTTAGTAAATAGTGAATGCGATTGTCGATCGAGGCGAGTCGAAGTTGTAAGTTTGGCCCGGCAGGGGAACCCGTTCAGCCAGACCGAGCATCAATAGTGGTCAAACAGATGTGCAGGTTTTCGGGGAAAGGCGACGCAGGAACCAACGGGGCAGATTTAGCGTATTTTCGGGCTGAAATAGCCGATAAATGTGTTGTGGACAAAAGCAATAAGCAGGAGCTTGCGGGAAGGAATCGGAATACACAAAAAAGCGGGTCGAGCCACCTGGGCCGATACGACCGACCCAGACGGCCCGGTACAGCTCGGCTACGGCCAGTCCGGGAAAGGAGAACCCATGAGAAAGCTGGTTGTCTGGGCACTGGTGGGGCTGGGAGTTCTGGCGGGCTCGCAGGTGAGCCGCGCCGATTGGGGCACGCTCAATTACGGCGGTTACCAACCCCGCTGGGCATTCTGGACACGCTTCAACAAAAGCCACTGCACTACCGAAGAGGAGCGCTGGCTCAAATTCTGGCACGATTACTACGACGCCCTGGAGCACTACTACGGCCGACTGGCACATATTGACTGGGTGACGTATTACAAGTTCCACGGTTACCAGATCAACGGCGGAGCGGCGGGAATGTGTGGGCCTTACGGATATTGTGGTCGGCCGCAATACGCTCCAGTTTTCGTCAGTCCGACTATGCAGTGGGCCGTACCCACTACTCCGACGGCTGGAACAGTACCGGTTCCCGCAGGCCATTGATACGGTGCCGGTTGCAGAATGGTTTGCCAGTTACGAAGCTGTGCGCAATTACCGTAACCAACGACCAGCAGGGGTGGGCACAAAGCTCGCCCCTGCTGGGGTTGAGAAATTTTCTGACAGCGGCGCTAGCATAAGCTCTCCTGGTTGCTCGCCTGTCGGTAATCGGACGTGAATAACCGTAGGCTCAGGGCAAACATTCTGGCCACAGTTTGACCCTGGCGGCCATCAGTAATCTGGTGCCTCTTTTAGGATCGGCGACGCCACAACCAACAAACGGCATGGCTAGCGTTGGCCTTCCTCCCCGAGAATAGGCTTCTTCGCTTTTTCCAGAAGCGGAGGCAGTTCCTGGACTTCCTCGGGTGAGATGAGCCGTCGTTGACCGCCGATTCCGCCACGGAATAGGTTCGCCTCGGCAGATTCCCGAGCACCTTTGGGTAGGAAGGCATCGAGCGGAGCCGGCAACCGTTCGAGCAGATATTCCCAGTTTTCCAGTGAAAGTTGACCCGGACGGGGTAAGAGCGTGGCCCAAAGATTCGTTCCGGGCGTGGCCGTCCCTAGCCCCCACTGACTCAGCAAATGCAGAGCGGAACCGGCGGGGAGCCAATGGGGCGCTTCTTTTTCGGCCCATAAGCGCATGTAGTTGATTTCCATGTCCACGACCTCACGCTGGATCTGATCGTTGCGACCGTAGGGAGTGCGCAGGTACGCCCCAATCTCTTGCAAACTCAAAGAGACGGGGAAAGCTGCTGTCCAGGGAGCACCGGCAATATTTCCGAGACTTAGCAGGAATGCCCCGTGCTGATCGTTGTAAAACATCCGCCGATATGGGCTTCCCAGCAATTCGTGCCAAAGCACTGCCCAGAGCGGAAACTGTCCGGCTTGCGGATGCAGGCCCAGCAACACTGTGCCATCGCGGGCAGGATGAAACGGTTGCGTGAGCAGGTCCCGCCACAGATCGAAACTCTTGTGGTAGGCTTCCAGGGCTTGCAAAGTGTGGCCGGCAAGTTTGCGGTCGGCCACGAAAGCAAATCGCCGGGCTTCCTTGGATTTTTCGGTCTGGCCATTGACCGACAGCACCATCCAGGTGTCGAATGGGCCGCGGTTGTTGTTCATGATGTCCAGCATCCGCCAGGCACGATACATTTCCATGGCCTGGGGATTGCGGGCGGCTTCCGGAGGGAGTTGTCCGCTCTGGGCAAAGGCCGGGTAGCGCCGCGTCAGTTCCTGAGCGAGTTCCCGCAACCGCTCCATTTCATCCGGTGGTCGAATGAAGCCTACTAGCCGTCCGAACCGTACCCATTCTTCGTAGGATTCCGACCAGGCGCGTTGGGCCTGTTCTGGCCAACCGTCTTTGCCCAGGTGCCGCGCCTTCATTCCCTTGGCGCGTGCCGGATGGGCACGGAAAAAGTAGGGGCTTTTCTTCGTATTCTGGTAGAGCCGACTGGTTTCGCTCTGATAAGGATTCTCCGGGTCAAATGGAGGCAACGGCTCCTGGGAAAACACGCTCCAGTGGTAAAGAATTTCGTGCGGCTCCTGCTCGGTTTCCAGATGACTGTTGGGATGATAGCGTGGAGGCAGATCGAGTTCACCAGGCCAAATCGGGAAGGGCATTTCCTGCGGTTGCTTGAGGACCGAAGCCTGCCCACCCGCCAGTAACCGATAACGCCCGACGATACCTCGGTATTGACGGCAAAATTGCACGATCGCTTCGTCCATAGGAACTTCCGCTCCTTCGGCAACGTGCCGGAATCGCCGCAGGTATTCCGTGAAGACCGGATACGTCCGCTTGAACTCCCGCAACCGATCCGGATTCTGCCGCAGCACGTCCGGGTCCCAGAGTTCCGGCGGAATGCAGCTCAAGTGAAAGAAACAGCGAAAGATGGCTGCCTCGTCGCTATAGATCATTTTGTGATGGATGACGTTGCCGATATACCAGCGGACATCGGGATTGCCGACTTGTTTGCGTGACTGGGTTTCGGGGTCGTACACGAGCCGTCGCAACGTGCGCTCGCCCTCTGCCAGCCAGTTGACTCCCTTGGCGACATAGAGGTATTTGTCTTCGGCAGCGTCAAACTCGACGGCGACATTGTAGGCCAGGTCCCAACCCATGAATTCCCAGGGCCCCCGAAAATGCGGTTGCAGCTTGGTAATGGCGCGCAGGATCAGTTCCAACCGGCCCCATTCCTTGCGGGTGAACAGGGCCCGCGATTCCCACCACAGCAAACAAACCAGTGGGCCACGAAAGCTCGTCAGGATAAAACGTGCCGCCGAGCCGCCCAAATCTACCTGAGCCAGGTTAGTTTCCGTCAGGCTGTGCTGTTCGGCTTTCTTTTCGACCACCTCACGACGGTGGATAAGCATCGCCACGAATAGTACCAGAATCAGCGCAGTATAAATCAATTTGCGTAGCCGCGTGCCGGGAAAGAATTCCTGAGTCATGGCCGGCTCCTTGTTCGCAGTTGGCCCGAGGACCGGGCACGGTGTGCCCTGTCGTCAGCTATGCGGCGATCTCCCTGGCGTTGAGCAAGTAATATCCTGCCAGAATGTAAGGCACCAAGTATCCAGTCAACAGAATCAAGCTCATGACCAGCTCCCCGCCAGGAATGTTGAAGCCTTCGCTGACATGTAATGTGCGGTCGTATTGATAGAGGTCTGGCACAATACTAGCCACCGCCGAAAACAGGTAACCATAGCCGGTGTCCACCTGCCGCATCAATTCGATGCCCCAATGGTCTGGTAAAGGTGCGGCCATGGTCATACCCCGGGCCAGGCGGTAGAGCGATTCGAGCGGCCCACCGCCGGGATTGACGTCCATACGATGAATGGTGCCGGGTCCCAACTGGCCCAGGAATTGCTGAACCGGAGGCACGCCCAGAAACATGATCGCCCAGCACAGCAGTAAACTCGCCAGCGCTCCGGTGTAGGTGCTGAAGCAACTTCCCAGCACGATGACCATCACTGTCATCGCCCAGATTCCGACCAGCCCTTTAAGGAAGTTCAAATACAGACTGCTTTCGCCGACGACCAGGTAGAGATCGTTGGGCCCCATTCCCAGGTACTGACCGAAGCTGCGACAGGTCACACGCACTTGGAGAATCCCACCACCTTCTTGCAGGCGCTCGATGATCGCCACGGGAAAATCCACGCTATAGGTGCGCAAGTCGGCGATGTGCAGCGGCACCTCGTAAAAACCGTATTTCTTCGCCAGCACTTCTTCCCAGTCCTCACGGTAGCGCAGCTCCTGGGCTTCCTGTCGGTATTGGGCCTCCAGTGCGGCATCCCACAAGCGGGTATTGACAAAACGGATAAGCACAGCGACACCACCGGCTCCTCCTCCTTCGTAGTCACGGGTCATACGGTAAATGTCGAACATAAACTCGGCTACAAGTCGGCGGTTGCGTTGCTGCCAGTTCTTGTCAAACAAATGAGCCGGCAGCTGAGCGAAGGTCCACACCGCCTCTTGCGGCGCTCCCCCGCGGATATGCGAGCGATAGGTAAATTCATCCCCTACATCCGTGCCAGTGCGCTTGGGTTGCCACCGTCCTTCGTTGTCCAACTCCTCGAAGTGCAAATCCCCCAGTTGATAGAGCCTTGCCCGCATGGTGGAAGCTCGTGCTTCCGGCGACACCTCCCGGAAAACGTAAAGGAAACCCAGATTGCCGATTAGAAACAGCACGACTGTCATCAACACGATCAGCCCGATCATTCGCCCCAGCAGGATTTCCAGTCGCCGGATTGGCTTGGTCACCTGCAGTTGAATGGTCTGGCGGCGCAGGTCATTGGGAATGCCGAAGCACGCCAGTACCGAAGCGGTAATCACCATCAGCAGCATCAAGGTGCGATAGAAGATATCCACGTAAGTGCGCCACTGGTCGCGTTGCTCGACCTGGATGAACCAGCTGCCGACCAGCACCAGGAGTAAAAGCACAGCGAAACCCCAAAGTGCCTTTTGACGGATGGCTTCCAGGATGACCAGCCGTGCCACTGCCCAGATTCGCCGCCAGCGGCAGACCAGCAATTCGAGAATGAATTCCCAGGCAAAGGCGAGAATGGCGGCGACGGCCGTCACTCGCCAGGCAGCGACAGCGACGCTGCGCCACGCGGAGTCAGTGTTACCACTCTGGCGAGCTAGCACCAGGGCCAGCGCCGCGGTAACCAGCCCGGTGGCAATCAAGCTCAGCCAAAGCCACAGCGTTCGCCGTTTCCATACCTCCAGTGGGCTTAACTGGGCCAGGTTCCCGGCCAGGCCGTGAATGACCAAACTTCCTCGACCAAACGCCCAGCGCAGGATTTCCCCCAACAGCAAAAAAAGCAAAGCACATACGCCGGCGCTATTCAGCCAGCTGATCCAGGCCGAGCCGAGTTGTTCCAGCGAGGCGTAGGGAGTTTCGATGACCAGAACGGCGAGCATGGCGTACCTCCGGCAAGCTAACCGTCAGCGATTGCTCGCAGAGCTGAGATTCGAGGCACCGGCCGCAACTGTTTCCGCCGCTGCAGATCGCTCCTGGCGTGGCAAATAGCGTCGGCCAGGATGCAGCTGGCTTTCCTTGACGATTCGCAGGAACAAATCTTCGAGGGTGGTAGTCGGATGTTGCAGGCTTTCCACCTCGCCTCCGTGGCGGCGAATAACCTCGGCCAGGTCGCGTTTTAACTCCTCGGTCAAACGTACACCGCGTGCGCGTAATTCCACGAGTTCGGCAATTTCGAGTAGTTCATCTACCCGCCCCAACTCTTTCAGTTCACCTTCGTACAAGATAGCGATGCGATCGCAGACATCCTGCACGTCTTCCAGGCGGTGGCTGCACATAATCACCGTCTTGCCCTGGGCTTTGAGTTCCAGAATCAGGTCTTTCATCCAGCGCGTGCCGATCGGGTCAAGCCCTGAAGTGGGTTCGTCGAGAATCACCAGCTCCGGATCATTGATCAACGCCTGGGCCAGGCCGATTCGTTGCCGCATACCTTTGGAATATTCCCGTAAGGTGCGTTTTTTGTCGCGGCTCAGACCGACTTTTTCGATCAACTCCTCGGCCCGCTTTTTTCGCACTTCCGGGCTTAGATTGAATAGTCGCCCGTAAAAATCCAGTGTTTCCTCCGCGGTCAGGAAACGGTACAGGTAGGATTCTTCCGGCAGGTAACCAATCCGTTCATTTTTGGCGACATCCGTACCGGGCCGACCGAACACCAGAGCTTCACCTTCCGTCGGAAAAAGCAGACCAAGCAGCAGCTTGATGGTCGTCGTCTTTCCCGAACCATTGGGCCCCAGCAGACCGAACACCTCGCCGCGATAAATCTGCAGGTTCAAGGCCCGCAGGGCTTCCTTCTTGCGTCGCCCCCAGAAATCGAGATAAACCTTCGTCAAATTACGCGTCTCCACAACGACTTCGCCGTTGGTCGAATTCGTTGCGCTCATGGTTGCTCCTCGATAAAAGAAGTAAATGACTTGCAGTACGCGCGGAAGCGCTGCTTCCCGGGTCTATCCTGGTTGCATCCTACACTGAGCTCTGGTTCAGCCAAGGGGTTGTGCTATTGCCGCTCCCTGGGTATTACGCCTCTGATACGCAGGGCGGTTTGCACGCGCGGGAATGCGGCACAGCTTCGTTTGCGCCGCTGGAATTGGCCACAGCGCAATCACATCCTTACGCTGGTAATGAAATGGTTTATCCGGCGGGTGAATCGGCACAGCCCGCTCCCGGATGCGGTTAGCAGGCACCGCGGGAATCGGCCTCTTTCTATTCCGGCGGATCGCATACTTCTCGCGCAACTATCCCCTCCGCAGTTACTCTAGTGCCAACCGCTGTGGGCAGCAAGTACCTTGATCTCGGGTTCATGACCGCTTTGCAAGCAACCCCGCTGCTGCCCATCAGCAAGATGCCGGTCAGGGCACCGCCTTTTGACTCCTGCCAGTTCTTTCGTCCGTTCCTGGCCTACCTCTCCGTTCCCAGGGGAGCGAATGGATCGCCAGCAATGCTAATCGGCTTTTCCGCGGGCGTACTACTTTTCCCTGCTGCAACTGGCGGGATGGGAAAGGGCATCAGGCCGATTGGTTCACCTAGCCTACAACCAATATCCAGGCCGTGCTGACGCGATCCGCCTGGTCCATGCGTTCGGCGAACGATACCCGACCACCGGATGGCAGGTTTTTGAATGGGCGGGTCTAATCTTCGTCGCGCCAGAGGCGGAAGGCTTCCAGTGCATAAAATTGCGGCAAGCCGAGACGGTCATACAGCTGGGCAGTATGTTTGTTACGTTCCTCGGCCCGTTGCCAGAACTCCCGGCGGTCGCTGCCGGGAAACATCGGACGGTCTTTCTGCGATTGGTGCTTGAAGATGGCGAGCTTCTTGCGTTCCATGTCTTCGGGGTCGAGCGGAACAGCGCGGTCGATTTCATGCGGCTCCCATTCCTGCCAGGCCCCGCGATACATCCAGACTTCAAACTCCATACCGCGACGACGTAAGCGCCGAACAGCCTGGAAAATAGCTTCCGCACACAACCGATGCGTCCCATGCGGGTCGGAAAGGTCGCCGGCCATGTAAATCTGGTTGGGTCGAATCCGTTCCAGCACCGCTACGACCTCAGCAATGTCCGCCTCGGAGATGGCTTTCTTTTCGATAGTGCCGGTTTGATAAAACGGCATATTGAGGAAATGCAACTGCTGCGATGGAATGCCGACACTGCGAGCGGCGGCCCGGGCTTCGGTTTCCCGAATCAGGGCCTTGATTTTCAAGACCTCCGGCTGGTCAGGTTCGCCGGCCTTTTTGCGTCCCAGCAGTTCGCGAATATGTTGGGAAACTTCCGCGGTGCGTCCCGGATCGATTTCAAAATAGTTGTTGAAAGCGGCGACAAAATCGGTGAAGCGAAGGGAGTCGTGGTCGAAAACCGCTATTTGGCCGCTGGTCATATAGGCAATGTGCACCGTATGCCCATGCTCCACCAGATGAATCAGTGTACCGCCCATACTGATCACGTCGTCGTCAGGATGGGGGCTGAAGACGAGCACAGTGCGTGGCGTGGAGCCGCCAGGATTGGGCTCGATGGTGGCCATCATCTCTTGGAAAACTCGCTGGCTTAGCCGTTGTGCTGGACCGTGTTCCCGCAGCAATTGGTAGAGATGGTGCTCTCGGAAATCGTCGTCGGTAAGCATCAGCAGTGGTTTGTTAGCCGTCAAGCTCAGATGCAAGACGGCGCGGCGGATCAGTTCCGGAGTCCAGTTTACCAAGCCAAACAACCAGGGTTGGCGCATGGCTGTCAATTCCGCTGCCGCCGCTTCGTCGAGAACGAAAGTGGCGTCCAAGTGTTTCTGCAGGTAACTGGCGCTGATGGCATCGGACGGTTCTTCTTCGACAGCTTTGCGCACCACTGCGGCCTTATGTTCTCCGAAGGCCAGCAGCACGATCTTTTTCGCTTCCAAAATTGTGCCGACACCCATAGTGATCGCCTGGTGCGGGACATTTTCCTCGCCGAAAAAACTGCTGGCAGCGTCGCGGCGAGTAACGGGGTCCAGAGTGACCAGACGGGTGCGGCTGGTGCAGGGCGAGCCGGGCTCGTTGAAACCGATGTGCCCGGTACGCCCGATGCCCAGCACCATCAAATCAATGCCGCCGGCGCGACGGATCGCCTGTTCGTAGTCGGCACAGTACTCTTCCACGCGGTCCAGCGGCACCGTACCGTCCGGGATGTGGATATTCTCGGGGCGGATATTGACGTGCTTGAAAAAGTTTTCCCACATCCAGGCGTGGAACGAATGCGGGTCATCTGGCTTCATGGGGTAGTATTCATCGAGGTTGAAAGTAATAACGCGACTAAAGTCCAGCCCCTCCTCTTTGTGCATGCGAATCAGTTCGCGATACATTCCGACCGGCGTCGAGCCGGTAGGCAAACCCAGTACCGTCGGCCGGCCGGCAGAATTGTTGGTGCGTACCAGGGCTTCAATCAGCAACGCCACGTGGCGCGAAGCCTCGGCACTGTTACGGAACACCAAGGTCGGAACCCGCGTTCCACGCAGGTAACGCGACGTGGTGATCGAGGGATTGTGGGCTGTCATGCTTGGCCTCCACCTGGCTCCAACCGTAATCAAATTCAGCGCCTATAGCAGTCTATGCGGATGACCTGTCAGCGGTAAGCGGCGCAGGCCTGGCCTACTGCCGGCGACGCTTGTACTATACCATACCCAGATGCTCTGACTGCCGAAGCGAATGGGGAACGGCGAATCGTAGAAGGGCTTCGCTATTCGCCACGCGCTGCTGGTTGCTTGCCGCGGGAAGCAGCGACGGAACCGCACGGACTGCTCAGTGCCAGACTTGGGCCACCTGCTTGCTTACAGGATGTTCCGCGGGCAGGTCGGGAATGTACAGGGGTTCGTCGGGCCAGTCGGCCTGGGTGCCATCGAGGTAAACCGCCCCTTGCGTGCCCAGCAGGAAAAGGTCAAAACCGAGTTGTCGGGCGATACAAAGGGGCATCGGCTCAGCGCTGTTACGTGCGGCACCAGTTTCCCCTGCCGCTGGTGGTCGCGAAACTTCTGAGCGACGGGCGTGGGAGATTACTGCCGTCGCCGACGGTCGGAACTCCACCACCATGGTCAGGTCGGTACCGTCGGGAGTGCGTGTCAAATGGAGTTTTTCCGGGGCTTGCTGCATCCATTCAGCCAGGGTATGGAGCAGCCGAGCGAGTTTGGGCGGGAGCTGTTCGGGCGGCGTGTCGCTCTCCCAGTAGCAGCGGGCAAAAACCAGCGGGCCTAGCCGCCGCGACTGAAGGGCTCTGGTGACCTGCTGGACAAAAGTTTCCCAGCGATCCACGGCAGTGTCTCCATAAGCCCGATTATTCGGGTAACAGCTCGCGATTGGCCAGCACCGGGTTCCACGGTCGCAACTGCCAGCTACGAAACACCCCCTGGCGGCAGAATGGGTCTCGCTGTAAAAGCTGCTCTGCCTCCTGGCGGTCGTTGGCTTCGTAAATAATCAGGGCGCCGCTGTCGTCGGTAAACGGCCCTGAGGCGACCAGTTTCCCCTGGTCTTTGAGTTGAGCGAGGTACTGCCGATGTACAGGCCGCACCGCCGCAATTCTGTCCCGGTCGGCGGTGTATTCAATGATTGCCGCGAATTTCACGGTGTGGCTCCTTGGGCGAAAACCGGCGGGAAGTTTGCGCTGGCCGCTTAGCCTTTATCTCACAAAGACACCCAGGCACCAAGTTTTTCCTGGTGTCTTGCTGGTCAAGTAAATTAGTAGCGGAGCCAGAGCTTACGATCGAGGATGCGATAATTCAAAGCTTCGATGACGTGTTCGGGACGGATAGCATCAGCGTCTTCGAGGTCGGCGATGGTGCGAGCGACCCGCAGAATGCGGTCGTGAGCACGTGCGGACAAACCCAGCTGCTCCACGGCGCCGCGGAGAATGTTTTGCGAGGCGTTATCAAGTCGGCAGAACTGCCGCAGCTGTCGGCTGGACATTCGGCCATTGAGCAATTGAGCGTTGCCGAAGCGCTTTTGCTGCTTTTGCCGGGCGCGCAAGACCAGTTCCCGCATCTGGGCGCTAGTCATGCCTTCTCGTGTCGCCGACAGGTCTTGCCAAGGTACTGCCGGCACTTCCACATGCAGGTCAATGCGATCGAGCAGCGGACCACTGATCTTGGAGACATAGCGTTCAATGGCCGTTGGCGTACACAGACACCGTCGCCGGGCATCGCCGAAATAGCCGCACGGACATGGATTCATCGCCGCGACCAGAATGAAACTGGCCGGAAACGTCGTCGAAGCCAGCGCGCGGGAAATGGTCACGCGACCCTCTTCCAATGGTTGTCGCAACACTTCCAAGGTGCGGCGATCAAACTCCGGCAATTCATCGAGGAACAGCACGCCGTGATGAGCCAGAGAAATCTCCCCCGGCGTAGGCGTCGTTCCGCCGCCTACCAATCCGGCATCACTGACGGTGTGATGAGGGGAACGGAATGGCCGCACGGTGAGCAATGGTTGCTCGGCGGGTAGCAAACCCATGGCGCTATAGATGCGCGTCGTCTCCAGGCTTTCCTCCGGCGTCAATGGCGGCAGGATGGTCGGCAATCGCCGGGCCAGCATGGTTTTACCGGAACCCGGCGGCCCACTCATCAGGAGATTGTGCCCGCCAGCAGCGGCTATAACCAGAGCACGCTTGGCAAACTCCTGTCCGCGTACGTCGGCGAAATCCACGTCGTACACATTGAGCTTGGCGAAAAACCCATCCACGTCGGTCGGCACCTGGTCGATTTGCAACTGGCCAGTAAGTAAACCAACTGCTTCACTGAGCGTGGCCACCGGGAAAACCGCCACTTCCCGAACCACCGCGGCTTCTTTGGCATTGGCGGCCGGAACCAGGAGGCGCTCGATACCGCGTCGTGCTGCCGTCATGGCTATTGAAAGTGCGCCTTTCACGGGTCGCGTCGAACCGTCCAGCGCCAATTCCCCGACCACTGCCCAGTTCTCAGTTTGTTCCAATCGTATCTGTGCCGAGCCAATCAGCATGCCCAGAGCTATAGGGAGGTCAAAACTGGCAGCATCCTTCCGCAGATCGGCCGGGGCCAGATTGATGACCACACGACCCTGGGGAGGATGATAGCCAAGATTGGCCAGTGCCCGTTCAATGCGATGCGTGCTTTCTTTGACGGCGGCCTCGGGCAGACCGACCAACACCGTCTTCGGCAGTCCCGGGGCGACATCCACTTCGACATCCACGGGGACGGCCTCAATGCCGACCAGAGTGAACGTTTTCAACTGCGCCAGCATCCGCGTCTTCCTTTGCCAAGCAATTATTGCCGTGACACACAGGAGCAGCGTGCGTGAGCCTGCCGTCGTGTCTCGCAGGTATCCGGCTGGCGTTATTGTGGCAGCCGTTCTGTCAAAAGCAAGCCAAATCCATGGCCTGGGCAAATTTTCCGCCAGCTTTCCTGGACTGACTATCATAACCGTATGGCGCGAAAGGTCGTGCTGCTGGCCGATCCCGGAATTGATACCGCCGTCGCCATTGCGGTCGCTTTGTGCGACCCGGAGCTAGAAGTACTGGGGATCGCGGCGACGGCAGGCAATGTTTCTGCAGAAGAGGCAACACGCAATGTGCACATCGTGATGGATTACCTGGACCCGCCTCGCTGGCCGCGGCTCGGTGAAGCTTTGCCAGTGCGTTATGAGTCCGACGGCACCCGACTCCACGGACCAGGCGGGCTTGGCGGCATTTCCTGGCCCCACGTCGGCCGGCACCGCATGTTCCCGTCGGATCGTTTGTTGCTGGAGTTGACCAGCGAGTATCCTGACGAAATCACCATCGTCTGCCTGGGACCGCTTACTGTGCTTGCCCGGGCACTGGATCGCGACCCGGCCCTGGCGCGGCGAGTGCGGCAGATTGTGATAGTCGGCGGTACCTGGCGCGAACCGGGCAACGCCTCACCGGTCGCCGAGTTCCACTTCCATTGTGATCCCGAAGCGGCGCGACAGGTGCTCCGTTGTGGAGCGCCGATTATCCTTGCCCCTCTCGACGTGAGCCGACAACTGCTGCTCTCCCCGGCTGAAATCGCTTCGCTGACCGATCGCGAGTCGCGGGCATGCTACTTCCTGCGAAGGATTTTGCATTATGGCATTGGAGCGACAGCACGGCTTTATGGAATCGAGGGGTTCCATCTAAAAGATGTGCTCGGCGTTTGCGCCTTGACCTGTCCGCAGGCTGTGCACAGCCGACCCATGACCGTGGATGTGGAAACACGCGGTGAACTCACCCGGGGCATGCTGGTGGTGGATTTGACACCGCGACGGGCAGCGCCCAACGTGGACATGATAACTGAAGTGCACGTGCCGACTCTTCGCGAATACCTCCACCGGTTGTTTCGCCGATACTTGGCCGATTGAGGCCTGGCTATGTTCCGCCGGAACTGTGTGACCCGGACAAAGACCATCTCGCAAGGTGTCGGTTGCGCGGAGCGGCGCCGCGAAACCATCGTTGGTTGCTCGATCGGAACGATCTCCGTCTCGTTAAATCCGCATGTGGGCAGCGCTTCTCGGTGTCTTTTGCACGCCAGGACTGTGGGAGTGTGCCTCCGTGGTCGATTGTGACCGGCATAGCCAGCGAAGTTTCGCTAACGGCTGTTGTCACCAGCAGGGGAAGTACGTCCTACCTGGTCAGGCGGGGTAATGTCCAGCAGTTTAACTTCGGGCTCCTGCAAGTCCACCAGAATAGGTTTCGGTGTCTGCGCGACTGCGACATTCCCGGCCAGGTCACGAACCTCGAGCCGCAGGTAAACCATGTAAGGCAACTGGTCGGGCATTTTCCAGACGTAGCGACCGGTGTTGGGCAGGTCGGCTGCGATCACGTGCCACGGGCCGGATTCCCGCTCCGCCCATTTCAGCGTAATCGGATTGGCAGCGAGATTTTTGTCCGTAGCACTCCACAACAAGACGAGGGAGTCCCGGCGTTGGGGATCGGCCTCGACGTTGTAGAGTTCTGCGTAGGGTGGCGTCAAATCCACTTCGACGCGGACATCGGGGGGCTCGCCGGGCTGCGGTGCTTGACGACCCAAACCGGCGCGGCTGCGTACCACCAGTGTCAACCCGTACACTCCTTCCCCCGGAAATTCGACTTGCACGGGCGGCTGCAAATCGGGATCATCCGCGGCTTTGAACCATGTCCGACCGTCATCGCGGGTCATCCACACTTCTACGCTGCCCACACCGGATGGGCCGACACGGGCGATTTCGTAATGCAGGCTGGCCCTGGTACTGTTGAGATAACGCAACGGCGGCAGGTTCATTCGACCCCGAAAGCTTCCAGGTGCAGAGACAGTTCCCTGCTGGTTCCAGCTGGCCAGTTGTGTCGGCAGGCCGCTACTGTCAGACCGAGCAATGACCCGTGGCGAAGTGGCTTCCGTCGGCAAAGCTGCTGGTGGCGTGGCCGGGTTCGGCGGCATTGCTGGCGGAGCAGTTGCCGACATCGCTGCTGGTGCCGCATAAGTGTTCGGCGGACGGGTATTCTCCGCAGCCGATGAGCGAACCGACGTCCCTGGCCCAACGCCCGGCGTCGCTGTACCGGGGTAGGAAATGCCCGAGGGAGCGGTGGCCGGAACTGGCGGCGGTGGTGGAGGCGGCACTATCGTGGTTGCATTCTCGACGCCAGAAGTTGCCAGAGTGGGGGCGTTAGCGTTGTTACCGGACCCGGTTAAGCGGGAATTGGAACCACTACCTGCCGGCAAGACATGGCCCGGCTGACCCGGAGCTGGGGGGGTAAGATTTCCGTGATCGGCAGAGGCAGCGGGAACTAAAAAGCTTCCCCCTTCTCGGTTGGCAGCCAGGGCGGGATCAGCGTCGTTGCGAGTTCGTGCTGGAACTTCCAGCTGAGCCTGAGCTTGATTCTCCGCTAGGTCGGAGACTGTCAGGCGAACCAGCACTGGGGTGGACCCATTCACCGACCAGCGTTTCTCACCTTTGGCAACAGGGGGAATCACTGGCAAGTTCACCCAGCTACCGGTTACCGGATCGCGATACTCCAGCTTGAAAGTACGCAGGTCGAGATGGTCGTCCTCGATTTCCCAGGCGACGCCGACCTGGCCGTCGGTGGCATCGAGCGCTCGCAACGTAATACGTGGCGGTCGCGTGTCCACTACGAGGACAAGGGGCGTCGGTTGAACACCGGGAGCCTGGGGTTCGGTTCTACCATCTTTGAACATTGTAACCAGATCAAACCAGTACACACCGTCCGCCGGTGCTACGAACGAGACTTCTTTCTGCGTCGGTTCGACGGAAGCGTACAGCTGCCATTGCTTGCCCTGGTCGGCTGAGACATAAAGCTGAATCCGCTGAATGAACTCTGGACGCTCGCAACGTACCGGGATGGGAACGACCCGTTCGTTGATAAACACGGGACCACGCGGAGGACCGGTTTCCCCCGGACTAATGGCCACCAGGCAGGTCAAAAGCAAAGTGTGCAGCGGCATGACGGCTTTCTCCGTCCCAGCCAACAGCCGCAGAGCGAGTTAAACTTTGCGGCCGGTATCGAATGTATCGGCCAAAAAGCCGCTTGGATTTCATTAAAACCGCCCGTATGCCGCCCGGGCCGTACGCGCTGCATTTTTAGCCCTCCATCACTGTTTTGGGTGACTACAGCCCCGACAATAGCCGGAATGGGATTCGATTGACCAAAGGCTGGCCGTCTTCTATGATTAGTTCGCCAAGCTACACAATTGCGAAAATGGCCCAGGTAAACGGTCGGGGGCAACTGCCTTGAAACCTGGCGGCTCAGGAGTTGACGCGTGCTTGTCAAAATCTCAGCGCGACATGGGCAACTTTCGCCGGAACTGCAACAATTTATTCGCGAAAAAGCGGAAAAACTGGTGCACTATTTCGAGCGGCTGACGGCCGTCGAAGTCACCGTGGACTTAAAGGGCGACACCAAACAGGTGGAATTCCTCGTCTCAGCCGAACACAAACACGATTTCGTGGCCCGGGAGTCCGCTGGCGACGTCCGGGCAGCAGTCGACCTGATCATGGACAAACTCGAAAAACAGCTGACCCGCTACAAGGAAAAAATCCAGGACCACCGCCGCACACCTCCCATGGGTGGTCTCCCGTAGCTGTCCGCGGTTCTGGCAGTGGGACGCGGTTCTTATAGCATGATGGGAAAGCGGGTTTTCCAGCGAGACTGGCTCGGTGAGACCTCTAGTCCATTGCTACTTGAATCCGGGGCAGACCACTGGGAAACCGAGTCCTGATCGAGCAGAGAAAGGGCGCATCCCATGCGAATGTCGGAGTTTGTGGTCCGGGACGCGCTGATCCCCAATTTGACCCAGACCACCAAAGAAGGCGTCATTCGCGAAATGGTCGAGGCACTTAAGCGCACCGGCCACATCAAGCCCAATCAGGTGGAGAGTATCGTCAAGGCCCTGCTGAAACGCGAACAGCTCGGCTCCACCGGCATTGGGCACGGCGTAGCGATTCCCCACACCAAGCATGAAAGCGTAGACCGCCCCATCGGCACCGTGGCGGTGTCGCACCAGGGGGTGGATTTCCAGAGCATTGACAATGAGGCCGTTTATATCTTCGTCCTGCTTATTTCGCCTCTCGATCGCACTGGCGAGCATCTCCGCGCTCTGGAAAACGTGACGCGTAACCTGCGCAATGAAACTTTTTGCCGATTTCTCCGCCAGGCGACCACCGCTCAAGAAATTTGGGAACTGATTCTGGAATCGGAAAGTGGGGGCTAACCGGCGCGACTAGGAGGCTTACGCACCCGGTTCCAGGCGAGGAGGCCTGGCCGACGGACCAATAAACAGGCCCTACCGGGGCAGGCAACGATGACGCAAGACCGCATAGTGCGGAGCGTCCGGATCGGCGACCCGCAGGGATTGCATATCCGACAAGCGGCTGAATGTGCCCGAGCGGCAGCGCGCTTTCATAGCCAAATCGTCCTGAGGCACGGGGATCGTCGCGCTGAAAACTGCCGCAGTCCTTTCGACATCCTCCAGCTGGGAGCGGGCTTCGGTGCAGAGGTCGTTATCGAAGCCGTCGGGCCGGACGCTGGAGAAGCCGTCGAGGAATTGGCTGCCATCCTTGCCCGCGCTGACTAGTTTTTTGAGCGACCGCTATGGAGATCAAACGGGGAATTCCTGTCTCCCCTGGAGTAGCCATTGGCCCAGCCTGGGTGCTGGACACCGAGGAAGTTCGTATTCCCGAACGGTTTATCCCGCAGGGCGCCTACCCGGAAGAAATCCAGCGCTTCGACGAAGCCGTCAAAGCCGCCGCCGAAGAAGCCCGCGCCGACCAGCGTACCGTCGCCGAAAAACTCGGAGAGAAGTATGGCGAGATTTTCGGTGCTCACGCCGCCTTGATCGAAGACCCGGGTTTGCGCAATGAAGTGGCGGCCAATATTCGCGATCGCGGTTTCACTGCCGAATATGCCCTCAGTCGTGTCATTCGCCGTCGCGCCAAACTCCTGGCCGGCCTCGATCAACGCTTCCTGGCCGACCGCCAGAGCGATCTGTTCGACATCGAAAAGCGTTTGCTGCGGCAACTGATTGGCCGACGCCAGGAACAATTGCACAAGCTGGCCGAGCCGGTCGTGCTGCTAGCGCACGATCTCACCCCCAGCGAAACTGCCCAACTCGATCGCCAGCATGTCCTGGCTTTCGCCACCGAAGTTGGCGGCCGTACCAGCCACACCGCCATCGTCGCCGGAGTACTGGGCATTCCTGCAGTAGTTGGCCTGGGTAAGTTTCTTACGGATGTTTCGGGCGGCGATCTGGTCATCGTGGATGGGAATCGCGGCATAGTCATTCTCGACCCCGACGCCGATACTCTCGAACATTACCGCCAGGCTCAGCAGGCGATCGCCGGCCTCGAAAAAGAATTGGTCGAACTGCGGGATTTACCGGCTGTTACCCGCGACGGCGTACGCATTCATCTTTACGGCAATATCGAGTTCCCGGAAGAAGCCCACCAGATACTCGAACGCGGGGCTGAAGGAGTGGGCCTGTATCGCACCGAGTTTCTTTATCTCGGCCGTAAGGAAGACCCTACCGAGCAGGAACATCTGGAAGCTTACCTGAAAGTGATAAGGCAGCTTCCTAGCAAACCGATTGTCATTCGCACCCTCGATGTCGGTGCCGACAAATTCAGTTCGGTTACCGATCCACTGGCGCAGGAGCGTAATCCGTTCCTGGGAGTGCGGAGCCTGCGGCTATGCCTGCGAAACAAGAACCTCTTCCGGGTGCAACTCCGGGCCATCCTGCGGGCCAGCGCGTACGGCGATGTTCGCATTATGTTTCCCATGGTCAGCACGATCTCCGAACTCCGCGAAGCCAAGCTCTTACTCAACGATGTCATGGATGAACTCGAAGAGGAGAAAATCCCCTTCAACCGCCGCATTCCCATCGGCACCATGATTGAAGTGCCTTCGGCTGCGCTTCTGGCCGACTGGCTTGCCCGCGAAGTGGACTTTTTTTCTATCGGCACCAATGATTTAATCCAGTATACGCTCGCTGCAGACCGCACTAACGAGAACGTCGCCTACCTGTATAACGCTTCCGACCCGGCAGTCATCCGGCTGATCGAGCAGGTCGTCCGAGCTGCTGAACGAGCCGGCATTCCGGTCAACGTCTGCGGAGAAATGAGCGGCGAGCCGATGTATGCTTACCTGCTCATCGGTCTGGGACTGCGGCAGCTGAGTGCCCCGCCCCACGCCATTCCCGAAATCAAGAAACTGATTCGCTCTATCACCGCGGCGGAAGCCCGCCAAGACGCTCAAGCCGTCTTGCAAATGGAAACCGCCCAGGATATTGCCACCTACCTGCGCGAACGGATTCGGCGAATTCTGCCTGAGGCTCTGGCATTTTAATCAGGCCGGATGCCCGCTGCCTTTGCAAGCAAATACCCGCGATCTGCGAATCGCTCACTAGGTCTATGCTCATTACGCCCGCGATTCGTGCGTCGCCACCTGGACTATCGGCGCAGAGGCGTCCGGCCAGGAGCGATTCCTGGCGACATGAAAGCGATCATCAAGGCCCGCATCCGGTTTCGTAAAATCGGTGACCTGCGCTTTTTCAGTCATCACGACCTGGCGCGGATGTTTGAGCGCATGCTCCGCCGTGCGGGTTTGCCATTTCGCCTCTCGGAAGGGTTCCATCCCATGCCACGGATGGCTTTTGCCAGCGCCCTGGCATTGGGCATTGCCGGTTGGGATGAGGTTGTCGAAATCGAATTCACCCAACCCGTTACCCCAGAGGAAATCCATCGCCGTCTGGCCGAGCAATGCCGGTCTGGCCTCGAAATTGTTTCCGTGCGCCTGGTCGATCCGAAACAAACCGCACGGCCAGTTCGCGCTATCTATCGTCTGGCCGTTCCCTCTGAACTCGTCGAATCCATCGAACGACGACTCAGACAACTAGATCAGCAGTCGCAATGGTGGGTCGAGCGTGTCCGCATCCTCGAAGGCGGAGCACAACGTCCAGACCCGGCTATGGGCGACATCGAAGTACCTCTGGTCGCTCCCATACAGCGGCGCGAGATTCGTTCCCTCGATATTCGACCCTTCGTCGAACGCATCTGGCTGCAGGACGACTATCTTTACTTTTCCTGTGCTATCACCCCGCAAGGCTCCGCTCGACCAGAAGAGGTGCTGCGCTTGCTCGATCTCGACCATTTAGTGGACGAAGGTATAGTTATTGAACGTATCTCCCTCCAGCTCGCCGACGAGCCCGTCGTGGAGGCACAACCTGCATGAAAAAGGAAATGCTCATTAACGTCCTCGAACCCGAAGAATGCCGCATCGCTATTCTCGAAGATGGTGTCCTCGAAGAGCTCTATATCGAACGCACTTCCCAGGAAAGCTATATCGGCAACATCTATAAAGGCCGCATTGTTAACATTGAGCCTAGCATTCAGGCCGCCTTCGTAGATTTCGGTGTTGGTCGCAACGGATTTCTGCACGTCAGCGATGTTGCTCCACAGTATTATCGTCATATCCTGGAAGGCAGGCCGGCTCCGGCTGATCCTATTCTCGAACTCCCGGATATGCCCGTTTATGAAGCCCCGGAGGATGAAGAGCTCGGCCTAGATGAACCGGCCTCTCCACCGGCAGATGCCGGCTCCGCGCCCCCTGCCGAACTGCCTCCGGCAGAAATTCCGCGCGCCGAACCGCGTAGCAGGGACCGGCCGTTTGGCGGCTTTGCTGAACCGGCACCACAGGAGCTATCGTTGGCATCGCATCCGACGGAGATGTTGACGGCCAGCTCATCTCCGTCCGATGCAAATAGTTCGGCGACAGCCGACAACTGCCCGGTTTCGCTGGCAGTAACTTCATCGGAATCGCCCGTGCCGACGCAGAATAATGGCCCTCGGATTACCTTCACCGTTTCGAGCGACACCTCCACCGTCACTCACTCCCGTCCACGCCTGCGTCTCGGCGTCCGCCGTCAGCCCAAACCACCTATTCAGGAAATCTTCCGTCGCGGTCAGGAAGTATTAGTGCAGGTCATTAAAGAAGGCGTCGGCACGAAAGGCCCCACTCTTTCTACCTATATTAGTATCCCAGGCCGATATTTAGTGCTCATGCCAGGTCTTCAGCGGATCGGTGTGTCTCGCAAAATTACTGATGAGCAACAGCGTCGGCGACTTCGGCAGGTTCTCCAGGAGTTACATCCTCCTAAAGGTCTGGGTTTTATTATCCGCACCGCCGGATTGGATCGTACCAAAAAAGAATTGCAACGTGATCTGGCATATCTGTCTCGGGTCTGGAAGGTGGTCATTCGTCGCGTCCGCAAGACGAAGGCACCGGCGCTCATTTACCAGGAAAGCGACATGATTATCCGCACCATCCGGGACGTTTTCGATAGCAATATTGAGACGATCTGGGTGGACGAACCTCGTGCCTATGAGCATGCCCGGGAGTTTCTCCAAATTGTTATGCCTCGGTACGCCAACCGCCTGCAACTATACTCAGAAAGCGAACCTTTATTTCACCGCTACGGGATCGAAAAGGAAATCGCTCGCGTGCAGAGTCGGCGTGTGCAATTGCCTGGCGGAGCCTCCATAGTCATTGATACCACCGAGGCGCTGGTGGCGGTGGATGTGAACAGCGGCAACTTTCGAGCCGACAATGATGCCGAACAAACCGCGTATCAGGTGAACCTCGCTGCCGCAAAAGAAATCGCACGGCAGCTCCGCCTTCGGGATTTAGGAGGTGTGATCGTCATAGACTTTATAGATATGCGCGATGATCAGCACAAGCGCGAGGTTGAGCGCACGTTGCGTGAAGCGGTGAAGCGTGACCGGGCCCGCACTAAAATTCTCCGCATGTCGCCGTTCTGCATCGTGGAAATGACGCGGCAACGTATCCGGCCATCGCTCAAACGGAGTATCTTCGAGGATTGCCCCTGGTGTCACGGCACCGGTCAGATCAAGACCGCCGAGAGCATGAGCCTAGAAATCATGCGGTTGCTGCAACTGGCGGCCCATCGCACGGAGGTTCGCCGCGTCGTTCTCCGGGTCGCCGAGCCGGTCGCTCATTACCTGCTTAACCGTCGTCGAAAAAATATCAGTTCGCTCGAAGAACGCCGTAACATGCAGATCTTGATCCATGTCGTGCCTAATCAACCACCCGATTTTCTCGAAATTCAGTGCCTGGATAGTCAAGGCGCTGAGGTCAAGCTCCTGAACGAATAAGACCTGCTGGATTCTTACCATCTGGTCGCGGAGGGCGAAACATGCGCTGTCTAGTTACAGGTGCGGCAGGTTTTATCGGTTCCCATTTGTGCGAAAGGCTTTTGCAGGAAGGACACGAAGTCGTCGGTGTAGATGCATTTATCCCCTATTACGATCCTGCAATCAAGGAACGCAATTTGGCGGAGTTAGTAAGCAAGCCTCGGTTTCGATTTTACCGACTTGACTTGCGCTCAGAAGACCTGGGCGAACTCGTTGCCTCGGCGGAATATATATTTCACCTGGCAGCCATGCCGGGCTTAGTGCAAGCCTGGCGCGATTTTGAGGGTTACTGGACCTGCAATGTACTGGCGACGCACCGTCTATTAGAAGCCGTTCGTACCTCGGCCCATAACCTGCGACGGTTCCTTTATATCAGCACTTCTTCCGTTTATGGGCGCTATGCCTCCGGCGATGAATCCCTCCCGCTGAAGCCGGTTTCGCCCTATGGTGTGACCAAACTGGCCGCCGAACATCTGTGCCGGGCGCATGCCGAGGCTTATAGTCTACCCCTGGTGGTCTTGCGCTATTTCTCCGTTTATGGCCCCCGACAACGACCCGACATGGCCTATCATCGCTTCATCCGCGCACTTTTACTCGGTGAGCCGCTAATCGTATATGGCGACGGGATGCAGGTGCGTGGCAATACATATATTAGCGACTGCATCGAAGCCACGATCCTTGCTATGGACGCCTGCCCAGGGGAAACTTATAATATCGGAGGTGGTGAGGCGGCCACCGTGTGGGACATTATTCGCAAACTCGAACGCATCAGCGGAAGACAAGCTCACATTCGCCAGGAGCCAGCCCGACCGGGTGACCAGCGCTATACTTTTGCCGATACCACCAAATTGCGCCTTCATTTCTCCTGGGAGCCAAAAATCGGTCTGGATGAAGGGCTATATCAGCAATGGCTCTGGCAACGTGAGCAGCTTCGCTGACGGAAAATATAGCGTTATTTGGCAACGCTATCCGAGGAGGAAAGACATGGACGTTGAATCGCGCATTCGGGAGTATCTGGCTGGCCCCGACTTGCTTCGGCGTGCAGTGGCGGGGATGTCACGAGAACAATTCCTCGCCCGACCGGTTCCAGGGAAGTGGAGCACGCTGGAAGTCGTTTGTCATCTCGCCGATTTTGAGCCGATCTTTGCGGACCGTATCAAACGCGCTATAGCGGAAGATCGCCCCACGATTTTCGGTGCCAACCAAGATCTGTTTGTCCAGCGCCTGGCCTATCACGAACGCGACCTGGAGGAGGAACTCCAGATCATCGAACTGACCCGGAGGCAATTGGCGCGAATCCTGCGCACACTGAAGCCCGAAGACTTCCAGCGTCAGGCGATACATAACCAGGCTGGTCCTCGAACTGTCGAGCAACTGTTGCAAACCGCTATCAACCATATTCCGCATCACGTCAAGTTTATCAAGGAGAAACGTCGCGCTCTCGGTTTACCGATCTGAACCTGTCCTTTTCGCGCTTATCGAACAAGCACGCACTTGCTGTATCCCCGGCAACGCTCGAATGCAGAACTGGAACTCGTCGTCGCAATCAGCAACCTTGTACGAGAGACTAGCCACAGGCCAGATTTAGGCAATAATCTCATTAACTCAATCGAGGTTGTGCCTGGCTATAATCAACGGCGATAGGTGGCTTTGCCTTCCTTAAAGGCTTTACTAATTTTGTTATTCACATACAGTCCTTCGAGAATCCATTCGCTAAGACTGGCTGCAAGAGCATCACGGGCTGCTGCCGGTACCTTTCCGGCATATTCGCTAAGTTGTTGAATAACCTCCTTTCTCAAAACCGGGACCTGTTCCAATTGTTCCCAGTATTCGCGAGAGGGTAACAGGTCGCCGACAAGAAAGGTGTTGCCGCTGTCAAACCAGTCCACGATCGGACGAAATGCTTTCAAGTCATGCCGCTCGGCGAAAACATTCTTGATTGCTTCGCCCAGGAACTTATGAATCGTTCGATCTTCTTGACTTTCGTCCTCGCTAAGTACGAGTTCGATCTTGCCGCGACCGCTGGCTACTAAATAAGGCAGGTCGCTGATACGTGGGACAGCAACTGGTTCGCCCAGCAGCAGGGCGCGACGTTCTGCATTGCTAAGAACATTATCCGTAGCTGCGATGGAGAAGCGCACGCTGACGCCCGACATCTGATTAACCGCGGGTGATTGCCTCGCCAGTCGTACCGTCTCTTCGATGACTGCCTTGATGTAATCGGGGACGTAAACGGGCAGGGTTTCTCGCTGAAGCCAGGCATTCGTTTCGATGATAGCGATGCCGGTCTGGCGATCGCGAGGATAATGAGTGCGAATCACCGAACCGATGCGGTCCTTCAACGGCGTAACGATTCGGCCCCGGTTGGTGTAATCCTCCGGGTTGGCTGTGAAAACTAAGCACATATCCAAAGGCAGGCGCACCGGAAAGCCACGAATCTGTACATCGCGCTCTTCTAGGACATTGAAAAGCGCCACCTGAATTTTCGGACTCAGGTCGGGCAGTTCGTTAATCGCAAAGATACCACGATTAGTGCGCGGAATCAGGCCGTAATGGATAATGCGCTCGTCCGAGAGATATTTCCCCTCCGCGTGCTTGATAAGATCAATTTCGCCTATAAGGTCGGCCACGGTCACATCCGGGGTAGCCAGCTTTTCGTGGTAACGCTCGTCGCGGCTGAGCCAGGCAATGGGAGCATCGTCGCCGAATTGTTCAAGCAAGTCCTTACCTTCGCGACTGATAGGAGCGAAGGGGTTATCATTGGTCGGCGTACCGGCCAGGACGGGAATATAGTCATCCAGAAATCGCGTCAACATCCGAATGATGCGGGTTTTCGCCTGGCCGCGTAAGCCCAGTAATAACATGTCATGCTTGGAAAGGATGGCGTTGCAGATCTCGGGGATGACGGTTTCGTCATATCCCAGAATGCCAGGAAATAAAGGTTCGCCTTTTTGGAGCATGCGGATGAGGTTGCGGCGCATCTCCTCCTTGACACTAGTCGGTTGGTAACCTGAGGCTTTGAGTTCGCGCAGTGTGCGAGGCCGATCCATAAGCGCAAGCTCCGATAGTTACCAGTTTAGGAATCGGTTTGCATGGAAGATGGTGCTGGTCGGAAACATTGTAGCGCCATGTCGCGCACGGTGTGCAAGGGCAAGCCAGTCTGACGGGCGATGCCAGCGCAATCTTCGTATTCCGGAGCGAAACGTGGTGGCTCGCCGGGCACGTAAATTATCTTGCCGCGCACGATGCCCCAAGGTGTTTGCACCTCAGCCTCCTGGCGAGGTAGCTTATGACGCACGCAAGTATAGTGGCGGATGCCGAGGGTCGGCGTTTCGCGGAAGAGGATGGCCTCGAGTCTGGCCACGTCAGATGGTTGGGCCAGTACCGTAATCAAGGTGCCGGGACGATTCTTCTTCATGTAAGCCGGTTGCAGCACTACATCCAGAGCACCGGCGGCGAAAAGTTGCTCCTGACAATAGCCGAGCACCTGGGGGCTGACATCATCCAGTTGCGTTTGCAAGACAGCGACAGTTTCTTCAACTAGGCCGGAGGCTGCCGTGGTACTGCCGAAAATGAGGCGCAGCACGTTGGGCTGATCGGGAAAATCGCGGCTGCCGGCACCATAGCCGATTCGCTCTACCACAAGAGCCGGCGTTGGCGTCCACTCCTGGACGAGCGAGGTAAGGATAGCGGCGCCAGTAGGCGTGGTCAGCTCTGCTTCCACGCGGGAAGGAGCAAGCGGTACCCCCTTGAGCAATTCCAACGTGCCCGGAGCCGGGATCGGCATCCAACCGTGTGCGCCGCGTACCTGACCATAGCCGGTAGGCACCGGGCGAGCGGAGTAGCGTTCCGGTCGCAACCAACACAAGGCAACTGCTACGCCCACGATGTCGGCAATGCTGTCGAGAGCGCCGACCTCGTGGAAGTGTACCTGCTCGACAGGCAGGCCATGCACGGCAGCTTCAGCGGCGGCCAAACGCTCAAAGATTCGCCAGGCCAAATCGCGAGCCTCGCCAGGCAATCGGCTTTGCTGGAGAATGGCTTGGATGTGGTGGAGATGGCGATGCGTAGATTGCTCCTCGGCGCTGACCCGAGCCAGAATAGCAGCGAAACCACAACGTTTCACGGTTTCGAATTCGACACGAACCGGCAGCTGCAGCTGGGCCAGTCCCTGCTGGATCACCTCCGCCGGGACGCCCAGGCTGACCAGCGCCCCCAGAGTCATGTCGCCGCTGATGCCGCTGAAGCAATCAAAGTGCAAGACCCGCATGACTGCCATTGTATGGGCAGCACGGTCGGACGAAATGTGGTGGCCGGATCAGAGTAGAAGGCTGGCAGTTCGGGTGCCGGTGAGCTATGCTTGGCCAGGTGAATAAACGCAGGCTTCGCAGCGGGAGGGGATCCATGCAGGGAAAATGGTCTCTGACATTGGGACTGGCAATGATCCTGTGGGGGCCGTCTCCGTTGACAGCCCAGGAGATTCTCAGTCCGAGTGGGCGGGTTTTTGTCCGCGTCAGCACTGTGCCTTCTATTAGCCACTACTATCCGGCTGGGGCGGTCTTCATGCCGTATGTCCCACCAGTGCAACCGAACTTTTCGCAGGTAGAGCTGTATTATCCGTCAGCGTGGCGCTACTACCCAAACATACGCTTCGCCACGGATTATTACTGGTATCCGTACCCGTATTACAACTACTACGTGCACATGCCGGGTTACTGGTTCGGTCCGGGAGCAATCCCGCCGGAAGGAGAAGCGCCTTTGCCCAGACCGTGGATGTCGCCGCAGGGGGCGCCCGTGCCCGGCGAATTTCCGTTGCCGCCGCCGCGACCGCTACAATGATGTTGATTGAGAACCGATAGCGATCCGAGACGCGACTTCGGACAGTGAGCGACGATGGATGCCCTGCAATTTCTGGCCAACAGCAAACCGCTGCGGTCTCCGCGACCCTTGTATGTGCTGGCTGGTAGCGATCGATTTCTGAAGCGGCTGGTACTGGAGCGTTTGCTGACGCGGTTGACCGGCGAAGACGGCATTGACTGGTCCCGCTCGTTTTACACCGGAGACAGTGAACACTTGCCGGAAGTGCTGAGCGAAATGCAAACGCCGGCATTGTGGGGAACCCGGCGGCTCATCGTGGTGGACGACGCCGACCCGTTTGTCTCGCGTTATCGGGAAACTCTGGAGAAACTGGTTTCGCATGCTGTTTCTGCGGTGCTGATTCTGCTGGTGGACAAATGGGCAAGCAATACGCGGCTGGCAAAAGCGCTTCCTAGCGACGCCGTTTTGATCTGCGAACCGCCCAGGCCTAAGCAACTGATCAGCTGGTGCCTGGCCCGGTCCGAGACACAGCACGGTAAGAAAATCACCACCGAAGCAGCCGAATTGCTTGTTGAACTAACCGGGGGCGACCTCGGTCTGCTGGAACAGGAGCTGGCCAAGCTGGCTGTGTATGTCGGTTCACGCCAGCGGATTACACCCCAGGACGTCGATTGCCTGGTAGCACGCAACCGCGTGCAAACAGTTTGGGAAATTCTCGAGGCACTTGGTCGAGGGGAGATGGGCGCTGCACTGGCGATCCTGAACCGACTCCTTGACCGAGGCGAGGAACCGTTGGCCATTCTCGCCGCACTGGGCTGGCAGCTCCGCAAAGTGGCACAAGTTGCACATTTGCTTAGCCATGGCTCGTCGGAGAATCAGGCCCTTATGCGTGTCGGTTTGCAACCCTGGCAACGCGAACGCGTCTGGAGGCTAGTTCAACGCCTCGGACGACGTGCGTTGCGGCTGTATGACTGGCTATTGCAAACCGACTTGCATATCAAAAGTACCCACTTGTCGCCGCGGGCCACATTGGAAATGTTCCTGACCCGTTTGTTACCGCCACCAGCGCCCGTTGGTCAATCCTCGGAAGCAACGGCTCGGGTATAGCACAAGTCGAAGAGCAATTGCCATTCCACCAACTGGATTTGCCGACATAGCATCTCGACCGGCGATCCGGTGTCGCGGACGGCAGCACACAAGTCCACAAATGCGAACGGGTCCCAGCGACATCCAGTTCGCAGCCAGGTTGCCTGAGCTGGCAGCGAGGAAACGCCCGCAGCCAACAGGGCCGCTCGTCGTGCTAACTCCGGGAAAATCGCGTGGCTTCCAACACGCCGCCACCAGTATTTGCTGTTCTGCTCATCCGGCTCGCGACGGTGCATTATGGCGTGCCAATAACTCCCTTCGGTCGTGGCGATTCGCTGACAAATACGATGACATTCGTCGAGAAAATCGTAAAGCAACCACAAGCCGGCCAGGCAACATTGCGCAGCGTTCTGGTCTAACAAGCTCTGGCCAGGACGCGGCAGGTCGTGCACAGTCAACCGTTCCAGCCGGTTGCGCCACTCTGCCATAGGTTGACCTGGTCCCAGGGCCATTAGACGCGGCTGGATGAATGGGGCCAGCGCTTCGGAATAACCAGGAACTCGACTCATCTTGCAATTCCCCCCGTCCTGAAAAGCTCGGACGCGAATCAGTAATCGCTGCCATTGTAGCAGCCAGAAGGGGACGGCAATGGCCGCTTGGCAATCTAACTCGATTGGCTCGGCCATTCTGAAGAATGCCCTCTTGAATGCTCACGCACTTGCTGCTAAAATTTCAACAACAGTAGAGGTCGGGGAAAGGCTAATTTTCAGAAAGGAGCGAGCCATGTCGCACTACCCGATGGCCGATTATGAAGTTTACGGCAACGAATACGGTCGTTCGCTGCCAGCTGCTTTCGCCTTGCCCGCGGAACGAGCAGCGTTTATCCGCCGTGTTTATGCGCATGTGGCCGGTGCACTGCTGGCCTTTGTTGCTATCGAGTTCCTGCTACTGGTTCCGTTTTGGCCGATCTCCGTGCAGATTTTGATGACCATGTTCGCCGCTGGAAAAATCAGCTGGCTCATCGTGCTCGGCTTGTTCATGCTGGTGGGCTGGCTAGCAGAAAAATGGGCGACTTCGGAAACCTCCCCCGGACTGCAATATCTTGGCCTGGCAGTGTACACTGTGGCAGAAGCGATCATTTGCCTGCCACTCCTGTTCCTGGTTACGCACATCTTGAATGAGCCGGCATTGATCGCCCAGGCAGGTATCCTGACCTTGGCAGTGTTCGGGGGACTGACGGCCTGCGTATTCACAACACGCAAAGATTTCAGCTATCTTGGGCCAATCCTTTGGGTGCTGTCCTGGTTGGCATTGGGTCTGATAGTTTGCTCGATTTTGTTCGGCTTCAACCTGGGTCTGTGGTTCGCGCTGGCCATGGTGGGACTGGTGAGCGGTGTGATTATTTACCAGACCTCGATGGTGCTCCACCACTACCGGACTGACCAGTACGTAGCCGCCGCCCTTGGCTTGTTCGCTTCCGTGGTCACGCTCTTCTACTATATCCTGATGGCGTTGCTTCGCAGCCGGAATTGAGCGTCATGTGCAAACCTTGACGCGCGATTCTGGCGGGTGTGCCCGTTCAACTGAATTCCTTTTCGGAAAGCCAGGTCGATTAGACCTGGCTTTTTCGTGCCGTCGCAAACCTAGTTGAAGTGTGTCCCAGACGCTCGTAATGGAACCCTTTTCGCGGCAGCTAAGACACCGTAACATGGACGGGAACGCGGCGGGCCAGCCTCAGCTGGTCGTTACCGCCAGGGAAGTGTGAACCGAGCTACGTGCCGACTTCAACCATGCCCAAACGAACTGACATTCGCAAGATACTCATCATTGGCTCCGGGCCGATCATTATCGGCCAGGCGTGCGAATTTGATTACAGCGGTACGCAAGCTTGCAAAGCCCTGCGTGAGGAAGGTTATGAGGTGGTGCTGGTGAATTCCAATCCGGCCACGATCATGACCGACCCGGAGATGGCCGATCGTACGTACATTGAGCCGATTACCTGGGAAGTGGTAGCCCGGATCATCGAAAAGGAACGCCCGGATGCCTTGCTGCCAACTCTGGGCGGACAAACCGGTCTGAATACGGCCATGGCGTTGCACGAACACGGCGTGTTGGAAAAGTTCGGCGTGGAAATGATCGGCGCTAAGCCGGAAGCCATTCGCAAAGCTGAGGATCGCCTCCTGTTCAAAGAGGCGATGATCAAAATCGGACTGGAAGTTCCCAAGAGCGGTCTGGCACGGTCGCTGGAAGAAGCACTAGCGTTGCGGGATTATGTCGGCCTGCCGTGCGTGCTGCGGCCGAGCTTCACCCTCGGCGGAACCGGCGGCGGCATCGCCTACAACCGCCACGAGTTCACGGAATTAGCCACCCGTGGCCTGGAGATGAGTCCTGTCCACAGTGTGCTTATCGAAGAATCGGTTCTGGGCTGGAAAGAGTTTGAGTTGGAGGTGATGCGCGATGGTGCGGACAATGTGGTCATCATTTGCTCGATCGAAAATGTCGATCCGATGGGCGTGCACACCGGCGACAGCATTACTGTAGCCCCAGCACAAACGCTCACTGACAAAGAGTACCAGCGCATGCGCGATGCTGCCATCCGTGTTATTCGCGAAATCGGCGTGGAAACCGGCGGATCGAACATTCAGTTCGCGGTGGATCCGAAGACGGGTCGGATGGTGGTGATTGAAATGAATCCGCGGGTCAGCCGATCCAGCGCATTGGCCTCGAAAGCTACGGGCTTCCCGATCGCGAAGATTGCCGCCAAACTGGCGGTCGGCTATCGCCTGGACGAATTGCGCAACGACATCACTCGCGAAACGCCCGCCTGTTTTGAGCCGACCATTGATTATGTTGTTACCAAAGTCCCACGCTGGGCGTTTGAAAAATTCCCCGAAGCCGATCCCACGCTCACCACTCAGATGAAATCGGTGGGCGAAACCATGGCTATTGGCCGCAACTTCAAGGAGTCGCTGCAAAAGGCCCTGCGCGGTCTGGAAACGGGCTGGTTCGGTCTGGGCTGCGATCGCCACGATCTCTGGGGCACGCCGCTGCAACCTTCTTTAGACGAGATCAGCCGCAAGCTCATTACCCCCAACGCCGAACGCATTCGCTACATCCGCTACGCTTTCCTGGCGGGTATGACTGTGCAGGATATTGCCGAGCGGACCCACATAGACCCGTGGTTTTTGAGGCAAATCGAGGAGATCGTGGAACTGGAAAAGCGTTTGCGCCAACACCGAGATTACCGCCAGGTGAGCGTCGAGTTACTACGCCAGGCCAAGCAATGTGGCTTCAGCGACCATCAGTTGGCGTACATCTGGGGTGTTGGTGAAGTGGAAATCCGACGCTGGCGCAAGAGCCTGGGCGTCGAGCCGGTTTACAAATGTGTGGATACCTGTGCGGGAGAGTTCGAAGCCCATACGCCTTATTACTATTCCAGCTATGAACAACCCGCGACCCGGCTGGTAGAAGCGTCCTCGGATGGCCGGGCTCGGCTGCAGATTTTCTGCGAGGATGAAGTTCGCCCGAAACACAACAGGCAGCGCATCGTCATTCTCGGCGGCGGGCCGAACCGTATCGGCCAGGGAATCGAATTCGATTATTGTTGCGTGCAGGCCTGTTTTGCTCTGCGGGAAGCCGGATTTGAGACGGTTATGATCAATTCCAATCCCGAAACCGTATCTACAGATTACGATACCAGCGACCTGTTGTTTTTCGAGCCGCTTACCGTGGAAGATGTGCTTGCCGTCTGCGACCGGGTTCGCCCCGACGGCGTGATTGTGCAATTTGGCGGGCAGACACCACTGAACTTGGCGAAGGCTCTGGAAGCGGCCGGACTGCCAATTATCGGAACCAGCGTGGATTCCATCGATCTGGCAGAAGACCGGGAACGTTTCAGCGCTCTGGTGGAGCGGCTGGGACTGCGTCAACCGGAAAGCGGGATCGCTTACGATTTGTCGCAGGCCTTGCGTGTGGCCAAGCGCCTGGGCTATCCGCTGCTGTTGCGACCGAGTTATGTGCTGGGCGGTCGGGCCATGGAAATCGTTTATGAGGAGGCAGCGCTGGTTCGATACGTTACCCGCGCGTTAGATGTTTCGCCCGGCAAACCGGTTTTGATTGACAAGTTTTTGGAGGACGCGGTGGAGGTGGACGTAGATGCTCTCAGTGATGGCCGCCGCACCATTATCGGCGGTGTGATGCAGCACATCGAGCAAGCGGGAGTCCATTCTGGCGACTCCGCCTGTGTCATTCCACCTTACAGTCTGCCCGAGCATGTCGTCCAGGCCATTCGTGAGCAAACCCGTGCCCTGGCGCGCGAACTGAAGGTCTGCGGACTGATGAACGTGCAGTTTGCCATTACGGGACTGGATGGGCAAAGTCAACCGACGATTTACGTGCTGGAAGTCAATCCGCGGGCTAGCCGCACTGTGCCGTTCGTTTCCAAAGCGATTGGTTTGCCATTGGCCCGTTACGCCGCTCTAGTGATGGTGGGCTACACCCTCGACGAACTGGGAATTGAGGAACCACCGGTGCCCAAACATTATTCCTGCAAGGAAAGTGTTCTGCCGTTCAACAAGTTCCCTGGCGTGGACATCGTTCTGGGGCCGGAAATGCGTTCTACCGGCGAAGTCATGGGCATAGACGACGACTTCCCGATGGCCTTTGCCAAGAGCATGCTTGCCGCCGGCACCCCCTTACCTTTGCAGGGCAACATCTTTATCTCCGTCAACGACCGCGACAAGGAACGGATCGTACCGATTGCCCACGAGTTTGCTGAGATGGGTTTTCGTATCCTATCCACGCGTGGCACTGGTCAAAAACTCCGTGAGGCCGGCGTTGCCGTCGAAATTATTCCCAAAATCCAGGAAGGTCGCCCCAACCTGATTGACCGGATGCAGAACGACGAAATCGCGATGATTATCAATACGCCAAGCGGTCGCGGCTACCACACCGACGAAGGAAAAATCCGCTCCACGGCAGTGCAGCTCGGAGTAACCTGCATCACCACTATCCCGGCCGCGCAAGCAGCGGTGCAGGCCTGTCGCGCCCTACGGCAAAGGCGCATGGATGTTTGTGCGTTACAGGATCGTTTTCCCGCCTACCGGCTCGGTCGCCGACCGCAACCTGCTCCTTCCTGCTAAACGCACAGGGCTGAACCAACTTTCGCTACGGAGTGAGACCGCAACTGCTTTTCGCCGGACCCTGGATTCAAGGCAGACATTCAGCGTGAGCGCATGCGCTTGATAAATTGCCGTCCCCATAATGCGGCTGAATTGATCACTGACTTGGGCAGTCACGCACACCCTTGAAGAATATAGCGCGGGATGTTTCGCGCATTTCGCTGGCCAAGCAAAAAAGAGGCGCGGAGCTGTGCACCGGGACTCGCTTGCGGTTGGTCGCTCCGCGCCTGCAGGTGTGGGGAGGGTCGGGAGAGTTGAGCCTCTCCGTGGGGCTTGCGACTCGCATACAAGCCCCACCATTCGACGAAACCCAGCAAGGCCGATGCCAAAAACCATCGAACAAATCTAGTGCGCATCTCCTTTCCTAACAATCACTTACGTAAGCGAAAACGCGACATCTTTTATAGTCTCGTATGGATGTCGGGCCGATGTTCGGATGGTTGCAGCGTTTTGCCGCAGTGCTGTTTCGCTATGCAACGCGCTGAGCACTGGTTGTTACCTCGTGTCAACCGCATCAGTCAGCAGCCTATCTCCTCGAGGGCGAAACCCGACTTTCCCGGCCGCAGTTTACCGATCGCCAATACCTTATGCCTCGCAGCAATTCTCGCCGGGCACCTCCAAGCCGCGAAGCCGCCTGACTTCGGTGCCAATCGGTCCGCTACCGCTGATACGATGAAGGTAGCCCTGCTGCGCTGAGCACGTGGCGCAGCTAGTGGGCACGCTTTTGCCATACGGAAAACATCGCAAGGGCAAGGCACGGCATCAACGGATTTGTGATGATAGCAGAGCCTGGATGCGGGCCAGGTCGTCAGCAGTGTCCAGGTCCCACAGTATGCCTGGACAATCCACAGGGACTTCGACGACGATTTGCTCGCGGATATACTGGTTTAGCCCGGCCGATCGTGAAAATTGCCGGAATCGCTCGGCGTGCTGCCAGTCAAGCAGCACCGGATGGCCACGTTGGCCATTGTAGGTCGGCACGAAGATGGCGTTGGTCGGCCCAACGTCGAACGCCGCGATCAGCTTTTCCACCACCGTCGGGGCAATCGCCGGGTGGTCGGCTGGACAGACCAGCCAAGCTTGCGGTGGGGTTCGCAACTGAGTTGCAACCCAGGCCAGGCCGGCTTCGATCGTGGCCCGCATATCTAGAGATGGCTGGTCGAGTACCAGCGGAACGGCCTCCGTTCGGGCAATCAGGTTCGCTAGCGGAGCATTCTCCGGCGACAACACGGCCAGGACCAGGTCGGCCCCGCCCATGCGAAGCGACCCGATGACGTGTTCTAGCACCGTCCGTTCGCCAATCGGGCAGGCGAGCTTGTTTTGTCCAAAGCGTTGACTCTTGCCGGCGGCGGGGATGATGGCGACGATCACAACCGTTCCTCCGCCGGCCAGACCGGGTCAAAATGCCGTAACTTTTCCGCCTCGCTGCCGAGATTGCGAAAGGCGATTAGTTCTGCGACGATGCTGATCGCGATCTCCGACACCGTCTGCGAGCCGATGTTGATACCGATCGGCGCTTTGACACGCAGCAATGCTTCTTTAGGAACGCCGCGCGCCAGCAAATCTTCGAAGATGAGGCGAATTTTGCGGCGGCTACCGATCATGCCAACGTAGGCAGCCGGACTGGTAGCGAGGTGATACAACGCCTCCTCGTCGTGGTGATGGCCGCGAGTCACGATAAGACAATACGTCTGCTGCGTGATGTCCCGCTCCAGCAATCGTTGCAGCATCTGTCCATGCGGCCCGACCAGGATGCGTTCGGCTTGGGGAAATCGGTGGCGGTTGGCATAAGCCTCGCGGTCATCGAGTACCCAGACGGCAAAGTCGGCCTCGGCAGCATAGCGAGCCACCGCCTGACCTACATGACCGGCGCCGACTATCAGCAAGCGAATTCGCGGTGCTATCGGCAGAAAGGCCAATCCATCCCGACTATACGGACGTGGCCGGGGATTCGAGAAAAGGATTCCGCTCTGAATGGCGGTCGGCGCAGATTGCGCGTGCAACATCGCCAACAATTGCCGAGCACCGTCGAACAGCCAGCGTGCTCCTGGGCGCCAGTTCTGGCTGCCGGACAGCGCTACGACCTCCAGGGCACCATTGCCCGAAGCTAAGTGACTGAGAAAGCGGCGGAAGTAATCGGCGATAGCTGAGGCGCCTGGATGCGGCATCAACGGCTGGACGGCGACGGTCATGCGTCCCCCGCAGATCAAACCGTCGTCCCAACCGTAGTCGTGGTCGAGATGGAACGTAAGCAGCTGCGGGTGGTTGGGGTCCGTGTAGCGCAGTGCACGCTGCTTGACCTCGGCTTCAACACAACCGCCGCCCAGCGTTCCCACCTGACTTCCGTCCGCAAACAAGAGCATGGCCGCTCCGGCCTTCTGCGGCGTCGAACCGCGTGTCTCCACCAGGGAACACAGCACCGCTGGTTGGCCGGTTTCCAGGGCATGCACTGCCGATTGTAGCACCTCCCATAGCATGGCCGCGATTGTTCCGATTTGTTCCGTATTGCCTGGCCAGTCCGTTTCCGCAGTCGTTTTTGTGCATCTTACCGCTTCACAATGGCATCGGCAAACCAGGGACGTGGGCACCTCATTCGGTACAGCGGCCTCTGAAATTTCCCTTGCACAGCCTGGCCAAATTTCTAAAATCGTGTTGACGAACACCAATAGGTCATTAGAATGCCATTGATGTCATCCGAAAGCCAATAAGGCAATCATGGCCGGGTTCATGCTCGACACCGTGGCGCGGTTGACCGGGGCGACGGTGAAACAGCTGATCCACTGGGATCGGACGGAGTTGGTACGTCCCTCGATTGCTCGTGCACACGGTCGGGGTAGTCGCCGCATTTATTCTTTTCTGGACGTGCTGGCTATCAAAACTGCCGTCACGCTTCGTCGCGAGGGTATCAGCTTGCAAAAGATTCGGCGGTGTGTTCGCTACCTGCGGGAGGTTTATCCGCAACTGGAGCAGCCGTTAGCGAATCTGAATTTGCTGACAGATGGCCAGTCGGTCTTTCTTTTGACGAGCGATCCGACTGAGGCGTGCCAGAATCGGAAAGTCATTGATACGCTGGCAGGCGGGCAGATGTTATTCCTCGTGCCGATTGGTCGGTTGGCTTGCGAGGTGCAGCGAGAAGTCGCCCGCCTGGCTCCCGAAGAGGCAATGGATATCATTCCGGCCTTTGCAGCCGGTCAACGTCTGAACTACCCAGCGCAACGTGTTCGAGCACCCAGGAAAGGAGTCCGGGTGGGCTAATTGCGGCTGTCGGGAGGGCAGCCCTGATGGGAAGGGTACAGCCTTGATCCGCACCGTCCCCAATCGCACCGATCTAACTCTACCGGAAATGATCCTTTTGGCCGCTTACAAGCTCGAACAACAGGGGCATTCCCCGTTCAGTGCCGAAGACTTGATCGTCGCCGCCTGGAAAGAGTTTCCGCAAGCTTTCGGCCTGCGTGGCTACGCCGACCAGTACCCCGACGCGAATCGGGTTCTGTCGGCAATCATGGGGGAGCGCGGCCTGGCGAAACGCGGCTGGCTGGCGAAAGTTGGGCAGAAGCTTTACAGTGTCTCCCGCGATGGCCAACGCATTGCCCGGCGTATCCTCGAGGGTCAAGAACCCGAAGAAGAAACACTAGCGCCACGCCTGCCTCGTGAGCAGCAGAAGCTGCTTCTGAACATGCTCGATGCTGCCGCCGTGGATAAATATGTTACCGGGCAGACCTTCGACCTGACCTTTGCCGAGGCCTGCAAGTTCTGGGACCTCGGCGAACAGAGTGGTGGCGAGACGGTGGACCGCAAGCTGCAAGCTATAGACAAGCTCCTCAACACCGCTCAGGAGCTGGCCGGCCGCCAAGGACTGGTCATTCAGCATCGCGAAATTACCGAATCCGACGTCGAATTACTTAAGAAAGTCCATCGCCATCTTAAAGAGCGCTTTTCCCGCCATTTGATGCTCCTGCGTTCCCGCAGCTGAATGCTGGTCGCAGCCTTTCGCAATTTGCCACACAGCCGTCCAGGCCGCAGGCACGACATGTGAGAAGCCTGCGGAGTAAAGATTGCATGCCGACGATGTGTTCGGTCAGCATCTGTCGCGTACAGGAGGTGGGCGTGGCATTACAGAACCGCCGTGTAACATCGCGTGTGTTGTTGGTATCGGCCTCTACGGGATGATTGTTTTCTCCATCAGGGCTGGGCGAAGTACCGCGGCCTGGCCTCGCAGTGACCAGCACCAGGATTGGCAATGGGCTCTGGCGAGGTGAGCCTCGGCGGCAGGCGGACAAACGGGAAACCCGCCTTAGCTACAGTTCGGCCAAGCCAGTGCGAGTTGTTCGGAAGAGTGCAAACTGGGACGGAAATCGGGGTCGGCCAAAGTGTTCGGCCGCAGCTCGATGCCGAATTGCGACGCCAGAGAGACTACGCGCGCGTAACGACGTTGGCGTTCGCGATAGGGCAGGGACCTGGCGAGCCGGTCTGGGCCCCAACGGCGAAGTTGGCCTGACAAGTACAGTTCTTCCAGCGGTCTGGCCCAATGAGACGGTTTGACGCGACGATGCCGACCGAGTTCCGCTAGGGGGTCCAGCAGCAGGTAGCCTACGGTGGCGCGGCTCACTCCGTGTACGGCCATGGCAGCGAGCAATGGTTCGAGGTTTTCTGCCGTGTCCGTCAGACCGGGCACCAACGGAGCCAGGGTAACCTGGACGGCGACCCCCAGTTGGCGCAATCTTTCCCACTGCCGCCATCGCAACTCTGGTGGTGCCGCTCCGGGCTCTAGGGCACGACTCAAAGCCACGTCCATCGTACTCATAGCCAGAGTTACGCGGACACAGTCGGCCAGTTCCCGAAGAGCATGCCACAAAACCGGCAGAATCACGCCACGCGTCTGCAGCCAGCAACTTAGCCCCAGACGGGCACACAAATGAAGCCACTCGGCGACGGCCTGTTGCACTTCTCGGCATGGTGGCAGTGGGTCGAAACGCGGCGACAAGAATACCGTTTGAAAACGAGCAGCCCATCGCCCAGCCTGGCGTTGCCAATAGGGTACGGTTTCGGCCAGCCAGCGAATCGGCATCAGTTCGGCTTGGGGACCCGGCCACGGTGCTGATACGGCCATCAGTGGACTACTGCTGAGCAAATCCACCTCCGCCACTTCCACTCCGCTGGCCAACGACAGGACAACGTTACGGCTCAGTCGTGCGGCCTGCGGCAAAATTTCCAGGGTCGGCTTTTTCCAAGCTTCGATACAGCGGGGGTACGCCAGCCGCAACTCCGCACGTCGCCTCTGGCATCGCCCATAACTGCGTTGCCGTCGAGGCAGCCTGCGCTTCCCGGAATTTTCTCCCGCTGGCCGGGTGTTCATCAACCACCTCCCGCTTCTGCTGCTATGCTAAGCGGATAGTGTATATTTGTCAACTGGTCAACACACGGGCTGTCTCTTTCCAACCGGCGGAGCTTAGCTTGCGGCGAAGCGACGTGATGACCTTCATGGCCATTTTGAATACTTCAAGTTGGAAGCTGACCAAAGAACGCCTTTACCCATGCTTTTCTCCCCGTTCCTGCAGCGCTGTGCCGGCAATAACGGTCGAATATAGCGGGGGAGTAAGCTGAAACCGTTTAGCGGTGCACAGGTCTTTGCCGTGATGGCTGCAGCAAATCCAGGCGAGTTGCTTCTGTGTCTAGCCTGAGCAGTTCGATGCCGCCATTAAGCGACTACGTAACTCGACAACGACCGCCCCTACATTGTTTTGCAGCAGGGAATGGCGTCAGCTCTCGGTGTGTCCCGAGGCATTCCGAGCACAAGCACACGATTCGGAACTATCGAACATGGAGCGACTCCCAGCCTGTTCGTGCTAACACTTACTTTCGCTGGTCGGGAGTATGGCGTTTGAATTGATGGGGTTGGGATTCGGTCGGCCACTTCCGGGTTACTTCGCACTGGGGACGCTTGTCACGAAGCCGCGAACGCTCGGCCTGCCCGGGTACTTCGGACATCATCATTCGGACTCTCGAACATTGACGACCTCCGAGGCGAAATGGCCGTTTCTAATCCTGCATCGCATTCCGGGAGTTGGCTCAATAACATGTGTTAGCGTCATGGCCTGCATCAGCCCTTGTCGTTTCATTCGAGATCACGGCCTGCTTTGTGAGCCGTGTACCTCCCGTCAATGATCGGCACTATCTTGTTCACTTGATTTTCGGGGCAGGGAAGTGGCAGGTCTTGCAGCGTTTGGCCCGAGTGGTCAGCAACTTGCCGCATTTCGGGCATCGCCGTTGCCGTAAGCGTTTTTTCCGTTTTGTGCGTGGACGCGTCTGCATGGCTGAATCTCCTCGGCAAAAATTGTCCAATAGTAGGTTAGCCCCAGAAAAAATTTCGCAGTTCCCATCAGCAAACCGACGCGGCATCGGTAAGTGGCGATGCGATTGCCGCATACCCCTTTTACGGGCGAGATATGATAGCATCCGCCACGTCTTTCGGACAGATACTTCTGAACGGGCAGTTCATCCGAGTCGACGCTGTACACGGTTCAACCTCCCACTGCCCAGGGCAAGGCACCCAGAGGTTTCCGTTCCTTTCCCTCGCGGTTAGGGACGATGAGGTAATAGACCTTCGGAGCAAGCATCGGGCTAGAACAGACCATGGACTGTGAAAATCCAGAGGCGGTTTAGCTCCTGAATCGTTTCCTTCGGTGCCCAGAGCTCTAGGAGAACAGTGTCGCGGTCAACTTTGCAGCCAAAAGCAAAGAACGCGGTAGTGTTGCCGGGATAGGCGTCCTTAGGAATGAGATTACCGAGTCCTTGAATGCTGACGGCCTTTTCGACACTTTCTAGCAAAGACCGCCACCAGCCGGGGAATTGCAGCATGGCCAGGCCGGTCAGTTCGTTACCCAGGGGAGTTCGATGCTGGCGCAGTCGGGTGAGCGGGTTGTCAGTATCAGAACGATAGCGTTGCAACCATTGCTCCGCCTCTTTCTGGTCGTTGGTGCTGACGATAAATAGCCGCTGGTTGTCGGCGACTAACCACAAAGTCCATTGGTGCCCGAAAAGGTGTCGCAGGAACGCTTCCTCTGCGGCCGCATCCTCGCCGTGAGCGGTGCTGAAAAACGACCAGCGCATTTCGATGTCCACCCGACTGAGTGGCAGACCGAACAACTGACCGGCGTCTTGCTGGACACGCACTCGAACACCATCCTTCGGCACCAGTCCAGCCAGCGTACCGCAGCATTGCAGCAGTGCCTGCCGAGCCAGTTCGGGCTTTTCCGCTTCGAGCACGAGCAGGCCGCGGTATCGGGAATCCTGACCCCACTGGCAGCGGCGAAGACCACAGTGCAGGAGTTTTTCCGCTGTCTCCGCTAACAATTTCTCGATGGAAGCGGAGGCAGGGGAATGTTTCTGGCCAGCCTGTCGAATAGTCTGGGCATAGCGTTGCAGAATCGGCAGTAGCAACCATTCCGCCTCCCAGCTGCCGTAATGGTGCAGGCCATCCGGCATGCGCTCCAGGTCGGCAACGCTATGGCGGCTGGTCTTTGCCAGGCGCTTTTGCAGCGGGGAATCCGGGCGCGCCCGCAGCAAGGCACGCAAACGCACACCTTCCTTCTCGATGCTGCCAGTCAAGAGACAATGTTGCACATCGCGGCCGAGTTCCACCAGGTCCAGCGCCACTTCCGCGAGCGCCTGTTGCGAATGGGCAAAGGGCTGCCCCTGCAGAATTGTGGGCAACTGCCGTCGTGCCTCGTTGAGTCCCTCCTGGATGAGAGCCACCAGCGGTGGTAATTTGAGGTAAGCGGCGATGTCGGCCTGCGACCAGATGCGGAGTTCTTCATCCCGCAACTCTGAGCGAAGCGTAGCCGATCTGGTTGCGCCATCGCGGCGTAATGCTGTCAGTTGTTCGGCCAGTTGTGCTTGCGGCGTCAGAAGGACATAGCCGCTTCGCTGGTACAGGAATACCTCCTGACCGGCCAGCACAGTGCGCTGGCAGCCACTGGATTGGGGCTGCAGGAGCTTGTATTCCTCTTTGGACAAAAAGCCCCGCAAGAAAGCATCTCCGTCGCGCACCGGCAAACCGATGATAATGGCCGGTGGCTCGGCGTGGAGCGATTTCCATTGACCGATGGCTAGAAAAATCGCTCGCTGGCCGTCGAGCTCCTTGCGGTCCCGTCCTTCCAGAAAAGCGCGAACCTGCTCATCGAGGGTGCGTCGAATATCATCCGCAGCAGCAGGCATTGTTTCCCGCAGCAACTTGTCCAGACGCTCGCGAAAAGCATCCAGCCCACGTACTTGCACCACACACTCCACTGTGGCAGGTAGCAAGTCCAGGGCATCCGCTGATTCTCCTGCCGCTGCTGCCGGGAGCAGATAACCTGTTATCAGCCAGGTCACCGTTGCCAGAATACAGCCAACACTAACCGACCACGCGAACATTCGCCTACCAGCCATGATTGGTCCTCTCCGTGTTGTTGGACTTCGGATTGATAGAGCGAATGATCCCTGGGCTTTGCTGAGCCAGGTACAGTCGCCTTCGCCAGGCACGGGATCCACCGTCATGACGGGGCTGCGGACATTATAGCCGGAACCTGCCGCCATGAAACGGACGAAGTTCCTTAAAACCGGCCTAGGCAACGGAGGCCGCTTCGTTTATAATCCGCCGCCGACGTGTCTTACGCCGCGACGAAAGTGATTCTGTAGGGGCGAATGGCATTCGTTCCTACCCAGGCGGGACGGCGGAGAATCCCCGTGCCGGAAGAAGTAACCGCCCTCGTCGAAACGCAGCACCTGACCAAAATCTACCAGAACCGGCGGATTGCGCTGAACGATGTCACTCTGCGCCTAGAACCGGGGGCCGTACTCGGTCTGGTTGGGCCAAACGGTGCGGGAAAGACGACCCTGCTACGGCTGCTTCTGGGGTTGCACCGACCGACGGCCGGTTGGGTGAAGGTTTTCGGACAGTACATGACTCCCAATGCTGCCGCTTTGCGCCGCCGCATGGGCTACATTCCCTCGCATCCGCAGTTTCCGCGTGGCCTGACACCGATCGCCTACCTGGACTACATGGGCCGCCTCTTCGGTTTGTCCCGGCAGGAACGCAAACCGCGTCTGGCGGCACTATTGCGAGCGGTGGATTTGCTGGAAGTTTCCGGCGAACCGATAGCCGGTTTTTCGCACGGCATGATGGTGCGATTGGCGCTGGCAGCCAGCCTGATCAACGATCCCGAACTGCTCATCTGGGACGAACCCACGCATGGCTTGGACCCCGAAGCCCGTCGCAGTATGCTGGAACTGATTAAGAACCTCAGCCAGGCGAAGACCCTCATTGTCTCCAGCCACAATCTCAGCGACGTGGATGAAGTATGCACCCAGGTCGCCGTGCTTAGTGACGGGCACCTGATTTACAGCGGTTCACTTCAGGACTTACGGGGAAAGATGCGGGGGCGACAGTTTGAACTGGAACTCGAAGGGGACCAGAAGGCCATCGCTAAGGTGCTGCAAACCGTTCGTGGCCTGAACGAGGTTAGGCAGGCGCAGTTGCGGCAAAAACGGCTGGAGATCGTGCTGAATGACAACGGTCTGACTTCGACGGCATTGGCCAGTATCTTCATGGCGCTGAGTGATAATAAGGTGGACGTGCTCACAGTGCGCAGTGCTGGACAACCGACCGAGCAGGCATTCCTGCAACTGGTGGAGCAGGAGGAGTCGCGGGGCTTCGCTCGCGCCTGGAGTTATCGGGAGGCGGCGTGATGGCTAGCCAGGCAGCCTCGATCGCGACCTCGCAAAGACGATTCCACTGGTGGTTGCCGTATGTCGCGGTGCTGGGAATGGAATGGCGGCAGACCTGGCGCGGCTGGTTATTCCGCCTGGCCATGGTGCTGATAGCAGCATTGGCCATCGGTTACGTCCTGCATCGCGCAGCCATTCACCACCAAGCGGGGATTGTCCAATCGGCAGCGGCTGTCCTGGCCGAAGTATTGCAAGCAGGGCTGGTGCTGGGACCGACCTTGATGGTCCTCCTCAGCGCTGGCGTGATCGCTTCCGAGCGAGGAACCCTGGCTGATTCCGTCCTCAGCCGCGGAATCAGCCGCTACGCATACTATCTGGGCAAGTGGCACGGGCGACTGGCGGCTTTGCTGGTCGGGTTTCTTCTCCTGGGATGCATCGTGGTGCTGTTGACGTGGTCGCTTTTGCGCAGTGCCGACCTGTCTCTCACCGGGGCGATGTTGGCTCTGGCATTGGAGGCGAGTGTGCTGGCGGCAGTCATTTCGATGGGCGTCCTTTTCAGCACCATCAGCCTGAGCACAGCGATGGCTATGCTGCTGACCTGGGTGGTAGTGCATGGCATTGCAGCTTTACTCTGGATAACCGGTTTGACCAGCACGGCCGCGTTACGCTCGCCAATCCTGACCCACGTTCATCCGCAAGGATTGTGGCTATGGATGCCGATGCTGGTGCGCGGCGAATATGAGCTGGGTGTGGTATTGCGCGCCATTGGCTGGGCCTGGTTAGTTGCTTTCGGAGCGGCGCTCTTGGGGCTGGTGCACTTTTCCCGTTGCGACGTGTAAAATGTCGTCAATCGCTTTTGCCACGCGGTAACCACCTTGGGCCTCGGTTCCATCGAGTACCTCGCTATGCTACTGCGGGATGTCTTAGCGGTACTGAATCGGCTAGCGCCGCTCGAACTGGCGGAAGAATGGGACAACGTCGGCCTGTTATTAGGGCGCTCGGACCAACCGGTACAGCGGATCATGACCTGTCTGACAGTAACCGCTGCTACCGTGGCGGAGGCCTGTCAGGAGAATGCCGACCTGCTAGTGACGCACCATCCGCTGTTTTACCGTCCGGTGCAACGGCTCAACGACCAGAGCGAAGAAGGTCGGCTGGCACTGAGCCTGACGCGTGCCGGTATCGCGGTGTACAGCGCCCATACGGCTTACGACAACGCCCCTGGCGGTATCAACGACCAGATTGCGGCGCTGCTGGAACTGGAGTCGGTGCAACCCCTGCGTCCGGCACTGGCGGAGCGGCAATGCAAGATCGTAGTTTTCGTGCCGGAAAGCGACCTGGCTCGCGTCAGTGACGCGCTTTTCGCTGCCGGTGCGGGGGTCATCGGGCAGTATCGCGAATGCAGCTTTCGGCTGCCCGGCACGGGAACGTTTTTCGGTACAGAACAAACGCATCCCACTGTCGGTCAAAAAGGTCGCCGCGAGGAAGTAGCCGAATGGCGACTCGAGGTAGTGTGCCCAGAACGGTTGGTGGACGAAGCGATCCGCGCTTTGCGATCGGCCCACTCTTACGAGGAACCCGCCTACGACGTTTACCCGTTACGTCCCGGTTATCGTCCTGGCGGTGCCGGTCGTATCGGGCACTTGCAGCGCGAACAAACTTTGCAGATACTGCTCCAAAAGATTCGCCAGCACTGGCATTACGAAGCCGTTCGTTACGTCGGCGAACCGGAACAACTGGTGGGGCGTGTGGCCATTGCCTGCGGAGCCGGGGGTAATCTGCTCAGCGATGCCATTCGCGCCGGCGCTGAGGTGCTCGTCACCGGCGAGATGCGCTTTCATGATTTGCTGGCAGCCCATGCGGAAGGGCTTTGCGTCGTCTTGCTGGGACATTACAGCAGCGAACGCTTTGCCATCGAGATCCTGGCACGACGCCTGGCCGAACTGTTCCCGCAGCTCACGGTGTGGGCAAGCCATCGAGAACGGCCCATAATCCGGTCATAGCCGTCGGTTCAGCTTCACGATAATGGATTGCTGCCAGGGTAGCAGCCGGCTATCGGCGAAATTGCCGTGCACCCGTAATAACCCGGTGCCTCGAGCTATGAATGAGAATCTGTAACCGCTACCTTCTTCACAGCCCATGGGGGGAAAATTGTCGCAAGCGAAGACTGTTAACCACCACCGAGAGACTGCTGAACGACATGGCTGCGGCAGCGAGGATGGGATGAAGCAGGCGGAGAGCTGCAGCTGGAATGGCCACCACGTTGTAGAAGAACGCCCAGAACAGATTCCCGTAAATGATGCGCAACGTTTGCCGCGCCAGGCGTAGCGTTGTGGGAACAGCCAGCGGGTCGTCGTGAAGAAGGACTATCTGTCCCGCCTCGATGGCTACGTCGGTTCCTCCGCCAAAGGCAATCCCGACATCGGCTTGGGCCAGCGCCGGGGCATCATTGATGCCATCCCCGACAAAGGCCACGATCCATCCGGCCCGTTGCAAGTCCGCAACGGTACGCGCTTTGTCTTCGGGTTTGACGCCTGCAAACACATGGCGGATACCGAGCTGAGAAGCGACCGCCTCAGCAACGTGCGGATGATCGCCGGTCACTAGATACGGTTCGATGCCGAGGTCGCGGAGATGATCGACGGCGGCACCACTGCCGGGACGAATGCGGTCAGCCAGTCCGAGCAAACCGAGAATGCGCCACTCGCTAACAGGTGGTCGGTGGTTACCCGGTTTGGAAGTGGAAGTATCCTCTGCAGAGGTAACCGTGTGAGCGGTGGTGGTGGCCAGGGCAACGAAGACAGGAGTCATCCCCTTGACGGCCAACTCTTCGGCACGCAGTTCGGCCAGACGTGGCAGTGTCACGCCAAAGTCGCGGAGCAGGTCCTGATTGCCCACCAGCACCCGCCATTTGTCAACTGCGGCCTCGACTCCACGGCCTGGGTAGGCGCGAAACTGACTCGCAGCCGCTGGTTCAATATGGCGAGCGCGAGCGTACTGAATGATTGCTTCCGCCAGATGGTGCTCCGAACCGCGCTCAGCGCTAGCCGCCAGGCGTAGCATCTCCTCGACACTGACATGCGGGTCCAAACTCATGGCCTGCTGAACTTCGAGCCGTCCTTCGGTAAGCGTACCGGTTTTGTCGAACAAGGCGACGCGCACCCGCGCAGCGCGTTCGAGCACGGCGCCGTCGCGGAGCAAGATACCGAGTTCGGCACCGCGACCTGTTGCCACCACCAGAGCCACTGGCGTCGCCAGACCTAAGGCGCATGGGCAAGCAATGATGAGCGTGGAAACCAACGATTCCAGGGCGGCAGTCGTTGCCGACCTCCAGCCATTTGGCCACTCCCACCACCACCAGCCTGCTGCTGCAGTTGCCGCCAGAACAATCACCACCGGGACAAATACCCCGGCAACACGGTCGGCGAAGCGCTGAACGGGTACCTTACTGAGTTGGGCGCGTTCGACCAGGGCGACGATCTGTGCTAAAGTGGTCTCCTCGCCAATAGCGGTAACCCGCACCCGCAAAGAACCAGTGGTGTTCAGGGTGCCGGCAAAGACACGGTCTCCAATCCGCTTGGGTACCGGATTGGGTTCGCCGGTCAGCATACTCTCCAGCACAGCCGATTCGCCTTCGATCACCTCGCCATCAGCCGGAACACGGTCACCGGGGCGAAGAATTACGGTATCGCCAACCTGCAATTCACTGACCGGTACTTCGATTTCCTGTTCCTGCTGCCAGACCCGGGCTTTGGGCGGTTGTAAAGCGAGCAAGCGTTCGATAGCTGCCGAAGCGCGACCTCGAGCGCGTGCTTCCAGAAACTGCCCCAGCAAAACCAGAACGATGATGCCTGCCTGCGCTTCAAAGTAAACCTCGCCGCCTGGCAAACTCCACCAGCCCAGGGCCGTCACCACTGCTCCGTGTCCGAAGGCGGCCAGTGTGCCCAGGGCGATGAGCGTATTCATGTCGGCGGCCCAACTCTTGAGGCGTTGCCAGGCACCACGCAGGAACGGCCAGCCACACCAGAATTGCAGCGGCAAAGACAGCGCCAGCAACAACTCATTGCGCCATCGAAAATGAATGTGTAACATCGAGATCGCCACCACCGGTACGGCCAGGACAGTGGCAATCAGCAAACGAATTCGTTCCGCGGTGGCGTCGGGAGCAGTCGGTCGTCGGTGATCATGTTCCGCAATCACCGTGGCATGATAACCTGCCTGGTGTACTGCTGCGACCAGTTCCGTATCGGCAGGTGGTGGTTCTTCGGTAACCACCAGGGCTTGCCCTTGAGCGAGGTTGACACTGGCCTGGCGGACGCCGCGAACCTGCCGCAGTGCCGTTTCCACCCGGTTCACGCAAGAGGCACAGTGCATCCCTTCAATTCGCAGCCGTTTTTCCATGACCTCTACCTTGCTGCCAGGGCTACAGCCGAAGGTTATCCTAGTTGATTTCGCCTTCGGTGGTTCCTGGCCAGACGAATCCGGATATCCTGATTGCCAGCATGCGAACAAGAACGCGTGCAGAGCATAGGCCGCTGGCACACCGCAAGCGATCGCTTATCGAGACCCTTTGCCCTCGACAGGAACGACGGAGACGGCAGAACGGTATTCGGCAGGGACGTAGGCATACGGAATGGGATCGCGTTCGCCAGCCTCGAAAAAACCTTTGAGCCGCAGGAAACAACTGTCACAACGCCCGCAAGCCAAGCCATCGGGGGTCGGTTCATAGCAACTGTGGGTCAGACGAAAATCCACGCCGAGTCGCTTTCCCTCGCGGACAATGTTGGCTTTGGTCAGATACAGGAGCGGAGCGTGGATGCGAAAGACGCCAAGCCCTTCGACGGCCGCTTTCGTAGCAACGTTGGCCAACGCTTCAAATTGCCGCAAAAACTCCGGTCGGCAATCAGGGTAGCCGCTGTAGTCAATGGCGTTGCAGCCGATAAAGAGATCGAAGGCCCCAACAACCTCCGCATAGCCTAAAGCCAGCCCCAGCAGCACGGTGTTGCGAGCTGGAACGTAGGTTACGGGGATGCCTTGCTCAATATCAGCCAGCTGGCGGTCTTTCGGAACATCCAGTTCGTCCGTCAAGGCTGAGCCGCCGATCGCACGCAGGTCCACTCGGACGATGCGGTGCTCCGCAGCGTCCAGGGCCTCGGCAAGACGCCGAGCTGCCTCCAGTTCGCGCCGGTGCCGCTGGCCGTAATCCACCGTCAGAGCGTAAACGGCAAAACCCGCGCTGCGAGCGAAAGCCAGCGTGGTTGCGCTGTCCAGCCCGCCACTCAGAAGCACTACTGCCCGCTTGAGCATAGCCAAACCCTGATTGTCGCCGGCTGCGTGCGGACTCACCGCCACGCTACGGGAACTGACATCCCGCTCCTTTGTTACACGAGCCTGCTGCCCTCCGCTCCTGGTTCTTTGCTAAGATTATCATACGGCAGGCCACCTCTGCTGACCGGTTCTGCTTTACCTAATGGCGTGTCTCGATAGACCAGCGGAAATCTACTTGAGGAGCCGATCATGCCCGCACCTGCTGCTACCAAACCTGCTGCCGACTTACAGCCCAGCGCGGACCAGCTGGAGACTTTTCCTAACGAGTATCCGCAGCGCGACTACATTATCGAGATCGAGTGCCCGGAATTCACCAGCGTTTGCCCACGCACCGGACAACCGGACTTCGGCACCATAACCTTCCGCTATATCCCCGACAAGCTCTGCGTGGAGCTGAAGTCGTTGAAGCTTTATTTGCAACGGTATCGCCAGGTGGGGATTTACTATGAAACGCTGGTCAACCGCCTGCTGGACGACTTCGTGGCTGCGTGCCAACCGCGGCATTGTGAGGTGATTGCCGAATTCAATCCCCGCGGCGGAATTACCACTACGGTCAGTGCCGTTTATGTCGCTTCCAGCGAAGAAGAAGCTTGTGAAAGCTGCGAAGCGACATCGAAACGACGCCGGCGCTCACGCCGAAGCTGAGCAGCCAGGCACACTGGGCGAAGACAGCCATGGCCGAGCTTGTCCCGGCGGTTTTCTTCTTCCGCTTCACGTTCCCGTGTCGCTATCGTGTGCTGACAGCCCATAGCCCAACGGAACGGCTGCTGGATTTGCCGCAACAGTATGCTTTGCCCCACCTGGCGGAACTGAATCGTCAAAAAACGTTTGCCGACGTGCGAGTCGCCTGGAGTGAGGAAGGTTTGGGGATCCAGGTGCTGGTGCGCGGTAAAGAGCGCCCACCTTTAGGAGATGCCCAACGCCCGCGCAGTTCCGACGGACTGCATGTCTGGATCAGTACCCGTGGGGGTCGGCCAATCCAGCGCGCTGACCGCTATTGCCATTACTTTTACTTCCTGCCGACTGGCGGCGGGGAGGACCGCGAGTCCCCAGTGGCCGGACAACTGTCCATCCCACGGGCTATCGAAAACGCTCCAAATTGTTCGCCGACCGACTTAGCGTTGTATGTCGAACGATATGGCAACGGCTATTTACTGGAAGGGGTGGTGTCTGCGGCTGCGCTGCATGGATACGACCCTGAAAATCACCCCGGCCTCGGTTTCTTTTACTGGATTCGCGACCTGGAACTGGGAGACCAGACCTTGACTGTGGGGCCAGATTTTCCTTTCTGGGAAAACCCCAGCCTGTGGTGCACCTTGCAACTGGAACGCTGATTACGAAACCAGTGGAGAGGCCGCCTGTGTTGCGGATTCTTCCGGCCTGCTGCACGCAAGCACTTTCTTTGCGTGTGTGACAAAACGTGTGGCCGCCATGGCAATGTTACTTGCGTTTTGCCTGATCCCAGATGGGGCCATAGACCTCTTTATCAAACGGCGGACATCCAGTCGGAAATTGTCCGAGGGGATGGTGTTTGGAACGCATCAGCGCTGTGCAGTAACTGAAAGTTCGGCAAACGCGGCGACGATCGAGGTGGCCATATTGCCGTAGCTGAAGGACAAAATCGGGTTGAGCAAGCGCCGCTCGACCTACGCCGACGATGCTCACACGCTGGCGTGCCAGGTTTGCCGCTGCTGCTTGAAATAGAAATTCTTGCAGATAACTGTAGCCGCTGCCGACTACGACCAGGTCGCAAAAGGTGCGCTGCACCAGTTCGGTGAGCCGGAAATGTCGCGCCACGCCCAACAAGGGTGGCTCCGGTGTTTCGTAGCCGTCGGGGGGCGGATATTCAAATGGCCTGGTCAGATGCGGGGACGCGTAGGGATTGCCCATGCTAATGTTCACAACCATAACACCCAGCTGCCGCATCTGGGCGATCCAGCGAATCGGTTCGTCGAGGTCGGGTTGCAGCGGATCGTTGGAGTAGGTGCCCCAGGCTGAAAGAACCGGCGTAGAATAAGGCCACGGCTCGCCGGGTGCCTTTGGATTGTCCGAGGGTCGGCGATACGGCAGGCCATCATAAACATTCAGCCGCGTGAAAATCAGCAAGCCCGGCACCTCCTGGCGAATTCGCGAGATGATGTTGCGGGCCAACCGGGTACGGTTTTCCAGCTCACCACCATACCGTCCGGGCCGCAACCGTGCTGCCAGCAGTTCGTTGAGCAAGTAGCGGTGGCACTGTTTGATGTCCACAAACTGGCATCCGATCTGCCAAGCCCATCGCGCTGCGGTTGCGAAGGCGTCTTCGATTCGCTGCAATTCCGCATCACTGAGTAACGGGTAGCTCTCGTCCACAAACCGCCCTGTGCTGCGGTCAAAAGTGAGCGGGTCAAGTAACGGGTCGTGCATGGCCAACAGGGGACGCCAGTGGCTGTAACGTCCGGAATGCGTCAACTGGAGTCCGATGAGCAGATCGGCGTCGTCGCCCCAGACCTGACGGTGAGCCTGACGACACTCGACCAGTAATCGTTCCAAAGCCGGTAGATTCTCGGGGCTCCAGCACAACTGTCGGGGATTGGCCCGTGCCTCTGGCAGCACTGCGGTGGCTTCGCCCCAGATCAGTTTCGCCCCGCCTGCTCCGAATCGGCGATACCGGCGAAACGTCAATTCATCGGGGGCACCCTCGAGGGTTCCGTCGCAGCCCTCCATAGGCTGAATGCACAGCCGATTGCCCAACTGGTATGGTCCAATGGTGATCGGCTGCCACAGGGGCGACAGGTCATCTTGCAGGTAAATTTCCGCCTGCAACGATTCCGCCGCCTGTTGAAGTTGTTCGGCGGTGCGAAAATGGAAATATCTGGCCATCGGGCGTTTTTCCTGCTGGTTTCCTCGGCGTCGCTTACCAGCACTATACTGCGCAGTATTGACCAAGCACGGCAGCTGGCCTGGCCCAGGCCGGCGCTTCCCTTCGACGATATTACGCAAAAACTGACAAGACGTTCTCGCCAATCGCCGTGGGCATTCTGTGCCTGCCCTCAATGCTCTTCCGTTTCTGCCAAGGCGGACGTGTCTGCGAAAAGGGTGAAAAGATTGTCAGAAGTTCGCCACCTGTTTCGTCGCCCGGATTCTTGTGCGAGAGGGCCACAATTCAGGACTTGTCGGAAAGAGTGGTGTCGGCGAAAATTGGGCTGATCGCTGATGGATCGAGCGTCATGATAGCCGTGACGGCCATTTTTCGCCCTTGTGTTGTCGCGGCTAAGGTGCCGCGGCAATCGTGGCCATTCAGTCAGAGGGCACCAAGCCGCCAGCATGAGCCGAAACTCGGGAGCCGGCTATGCCTATCCAGGAACTCAATCCGGAACAAGTCCGCCGCTGGTCCCTGGAGCAGAAAGACCGCTGGTGGCTGGAACATGTGTTCCGTGGAGATATGCCGCAACTCACCCTGCGGGCCGCTTTCACCGGCATGCTGTTGGGCGGACTGCTGTCGTTGACCAATCTCTATGTCGGGGCGAAAACCGGCTGGACACTAGGTGTGGGGATTACTTCGGTGATCCTGGCGTTTGCCATGTTTCGGTTGCTGGCGCGGTTAGGTCTGGGGCGGGAGTTGACCATATTGGAAAACAACGCCATGCAGTCGGTGGCTACTGCCGCCGGCTACATGACCTCGCCACTGATCTCCAGCCTGGCGGCTTATATGCTCGTGCAGCAGCGTGTGGTGCCGTTGTGGCAGACGGTGCTGTGGGTAGTGGCACTGGCGGTGCTGGGCGTGCTTTTCGCCTTTCCCTTCAAACGCCGTTTCATCAACGATGAGCAACAACCCTTTCCCGAAGGGCGAGCGGCGGGCATTGTCATGGACGCCCTGCATCATGGTCAGGCGGAAGGTGGATTGCAGAAAGCCAAGCTGCTCGCCGGCTGCACGGTGTTGGCCGCCACCATCAAACTCTTCCAGAGCGAACGTATCACGCAGCTACTACACTTGCCGTGGCGGGTGTGCGAGTCGCTATGGGATTGGCTCTATCCCCAGGCGGAAAAAATTCCGAAACTCCTGGGCACGCGGCTGGATCGCCTGACGATAGGCGTGGAGTTCGACGTGGCCATGTTCGGTGCGGGTGGCCTGATCGGTATGCGGGTGGCGGGCTCCATGTTGCTCGGGGCAGTGGTGAATTTCTTGTTGCTGGCACCTTGGCTGATCCAGCGTGGTGAAATCCAGCCGGGCCCTGCGGGAACGATTGGTTTCCGCAAAATTACCTTCTGGTCGCTGTGGAGCGGCGTAGCCATGCTGACCGCTGCTTCGCTCCTGGCGTTTTTCGCAAAACCGGACATCCTCTGGAGCCCGATCCGGCGACTCTTTTGGCGCGCTGGGCAGAGGAATCAGGATGTGCTGGCTCATGTCGAGTTACCGATCCAGGTTTCGTTAGTAGGCGTGCCGATCCTGGGGGTGCTGGTATGCTGGATGGGCTGGGCGTTTTTTGGCATTGCCCCGATTTACAGCGCAGTTGCCGTTGTGCTGACCTTTTTCTTCTGCCTGATCGCCATCAATTCGACGGGGCTGACCTCGATTACGCCGATTGGCGCCATGGGGAAATTGACGCAACTGACGTTTGCCGTCCTGGCTCCCGGAGACAAGGGAGTTAATTTGATGACCGCTGGAATCACCGGTGAGGTTGCCAGCAACTCCGCCAACCTGTTGATGGACATTAAACCGGGCTATATGCTTGGAGCCAAACCACGCCAGCAAGCACTCGGTCATGTGCTCGGCGCTTTAGCCGGAACACTGATTGCTGCCCCTGTGTTTTATCTAGTGTTCTTGCGTGCCAATAAAGAGCACCTAGACTGGCAGCAAGCCATGAACCCGCCCAGTGCGGCGGTTAACGTAGACTTCGGTGACTATCCGATGCCCTCTGCGACGATCTGGCGAGCGGTGGCGGATGTGCTCGCTGAAGGGATTCACGTGATTCCGGTATCGGCCCGGTGGGCAGCGCTGGCCGCCCTTGTTGCCGGGGTCGTGCTAGAATGGTGTCGCCTGCGTTGGCCGGAGCGATTTTTCCTTTCCCCTATCGGCTTCGGTCTCGGCTTTGTGATTCCGTTTCACACCTGCGCCATTATGTTTCTGGGGGCGTTCGCGTTCTGGCTGGCGGAAAGATTGCGGCGACCAGGGGATTGGCTGGACCGCTGGTGCGTGCAGAATCACGAGGCGATTTGCGCAGGGCTGATCGCGGGCGGTTCTCTCATGGGCATTTTGCTGAACATTGTGGACATCTTTGTTCCGTGAAACCCCTAGGGGAGCAAGTCAGGTAGGGGCAACGGTACGCTGAGTTCTAGACGCACGCCAGGCAGACAATGACCGGACTCTGGCGGCTGGTCAAGCTGGTGACAGCGTGGTGTCAATTCCAGCGTGGTAAAGCCGAACACTTGCGAGCGGGCTTCTCGCTCTGACCAGGAGAGTTGCCATATTCCCCCGGAGGTGTCGCGAATTCGCCCCTGGATGCGCATAACCACGCCGGGACGATACCGGAAACACTCACCCGGCCAGGTTACCGTGGTGGACAGGCGATATTCATATCGCTGAATTGGGCCGGTTGCTGTTGATCGGGCGTCAGCACTTCGTGCACAAGGACCGGCGGTACAGCCAGTTGCAGTGTGCTCTTGGGCATCAAGGGACGCTGCGGCTGGGACTCGCTGATAGAGCAGAACCGTCTGCGGCTGGCCGGCGCTGAGTAGGATCATGGTTAGTTCGTCAGGTGGATCGGCAAAAACAGGTGGGGGCGTCGCCGTCGCGGTATTCCCGGCCAGCACCGGTAACGCCGACACGTTGGTTGGCCAAACCAGAAACATTCGGCCCAGAGGCAAGGGGACATATTCCTGCAGGACCAATTGCACCAGGTTATCGAGCGGATCAACAGGCTGACGACCGGCCCAAAGCTGGAGCAGATGGATGATGGCCAACCAGTAAGGCAGCTCGCGGCGAGCGGCCCCACTCAACCAACCCTGTTGCACACATTCACGCCAGGCAGCGATCGTCTCCTTCCCCTCCCCGAGACGCAATACCTGACGACGAATTTCTGCTCGCACAGGTTCCAGCACCGCCTGATAACGCAATTCCGCAAGTTGCCGCAGGTCCTCGGCTACTTCCAGAGGCAAATCGCCCGGCAAGGGTTCGCGGTCAGTTATCGCCATGGGAAAATCGCGTTGCACTCGCTCAAGCCGGTTTTTTAGCTCGACAAGGAAAGCGTCGAAAGTTTCACGCGTTGAGTGTGGCTCCGCAAGCAGTCCGGGGACAAACGCCAGCGGTGCGCCTTTCCGATTACCGTCGCTAAATGCAGATTCGTCGCCGCCGGCACCTAGAAGCGTGGCCCGCTCCTGAATGCGTGTCAGCTGACGGGAAATGTCCGCGAGAGCCTGTGCCCAGAGTTGTGCTTCTGGCGAAATTGGTTGTGGGAGTTGCGCGACGGCTTGGCGAAACCGCTGCACTTCACTGAGCCATCCTGGCCAGTCGAGCGTCAGGGCATGTCCTTTGCGCCAATCCTCCCAGCGCAGCAACCGCCGACCGCGATCCGTCCACCAGGTCAGTCGTTCCACGGGCGGAAGAAACACCGTCGGATCATCCGGGACGGGCACTTGCGGGGAACCGGACTGTAACCGTACTGTCAGAAACCATAACCCCGCTATCATGCCGACCAGCAATACCAGACAGGCCGGAGCCATCAGCAGCAGCAATTGCTTTTGCTTTCGTGTGCGTCGGCGGAATTGCTGGGCGGCACGCACCGCCTGGTCCAACAGCTGAGCTACGCCGAAATTCGTCAACGAGGCATGCCCAGGCAATTCCGACGCTTCGCACAAACTGACGGCCCACAAACGACATTGAATGCTGCCAAAACCCGCCTTCAGTCTCATACCACATCGGGCCAGGACACTGCTCAGCTGCTGTAACAACTCGCGCTTCCGCTCCTCGAGCCAGTCCAGGGCTTGCGGCAGGGAAAATACCGCTGCTTGCTTCTCCCAGTTGTATAGGGCCAAAAAAAACGGACGCTGTCCTGGTGAAAGCTCTTTTCCCCATCTGGCCAACTGCTGCGACAAGGCCTGCCCTAACTCCAGAAGTGCGTTCCCCGTCTGCGATAACTGGTTGTAGTCGAGCAAGTAAATGATCGCATCGGCCTCGTTGGGCAGAACATTGCCGACAGGAGTTGTTACGGAGACGGGCAGGCCGCGGGCGTGATCAGCCAAGCGAGTCACCGCTGCTTTGTCCACGCCGGTTATCGCCAGGGTAATACCAGCGCTGACGTTCGACGTTAGCAATGCCGCTCGCTGCGTGGTCGCTGGCATTCGGCCTATACCCACATACTACCCGTCGTGTCCGGCCAGCCTATCGATCCACCAGCCGCGAATACTGTGGCTGTTCGGCGTCCGGAGGATAATCGAAGCGCACCTTGACTTCCATCAGCAATCGGCGTAACTTCCCCACTTCGTTGTGCCGCAAGCTCGCGCTATAGGGCGTTACATGCAGTTCTACTGCTTCCAGGGAACCGTCCTGGCGGAGTTGTTCGACTAAGCGCAATATGCCATCGGCATTGATGGGTTCCTTCGGCCAGGTGGACGGCACCACTGCGGGAGCGTTACCAGAATTGGCTGAAACCACGCCGAGAATCGCGAAGTATTTGTCCGGCGGCGCGAATGGGGGATCGGAATTCGGCCCCAAAAGTTTGATACGCAGAATGAGCTTCCATCGGGGCAGCGCCGGTTCGCTGGTGGAGCGCACCGGCGAAGACAGAGGAGAGTTTGGGGCAGGGGGCAACTGCTGGACGGCCGCCGGTGCCGACGCGGTGCCGGTTCCCGTTCCGCCTTCTCCGAAACCGATGCCGGGTGGGCCAAAGTGCAAGAACAGCCACGCGACAACACCGCCTACCGCTCCCCCGCCCAGCCTAGACCACAGCAAAATCCGTTGCGAAACCTCTCGCCCCAGAATGGCACCTGCTAGAGTAACGACCCAGCCGGTCAGCAAGGCGGCACCGACGAATGCCGCGATACTCATGCCCAGGCGTATCCACCACGCCAATTCCGCCAACCATTGCCATAACCCACTCATGCCTTGCCTCCTCAGCGCCACGGCCAGGAAATCAGGAGCAGCAGGCGTAAGCCCCCTGTGGTTAGATGCGTGCGTGTGCTTTTACAAAGATCAATACCTGCGATGGCAGCCGATGTCATCGGGCCAACAGGTATTGCTCCTGGTCATTCCAGCTGGCGACGCCATTTCTCCAGCAATCGGACTGTCTGCTGGTGCACGTGCTGATGTCGCTCCGATAGCCTGCCCCATCATACCTGTTTCGCTTGCAGTCATCGTAGCAAAAGGGACGTCAGTTCCCAGTGGGAATCGCTGGCGATGATTGTCGTGCCGCTGACTGCCGTGTAGAAGCCAGGTGTCCAACCCGCTTTCGTAACGTATACTGGTGACCACCATGTTGGTTTACCGTGGAGTCCGGTTGGATAGTGGCCGGCGTAAGCCCGCTGTTGGCACGGGGAACTAATAGCGTGGCGGAGGAATGTACTCGTAGCGGACGCCCGCAAACCAACGGCGAAACCGAGCCTCATCCTGCTGATCCGGATGCGGCTTAGAGTAATCGGCAATCAGCAGGAAAGTAAGGCGCTTTTGTCCAGCTTGGGCGGCGCGGCTGCGGAAGTCGGCGATGATCTGGCCAACGTTGGCGTCCGTGATCTCGACTTCCCGTCCGTCCAGCTGCAAAAAGAGTCGGCCAGTGTCGCCATCAATTCGTAACGGCACCAGGTAATCACGGAAACCAGGTAGAGCATCGGTTTGCCGCTGCAACCGTGCCAGTTCGTTCCAGACCAGACGCTGCTGCGCGGGTGTCCAAATACCACTCCGCGACACCGAACTATCTACTCCGCCGGGCAAGGTGCCCAGATGCGGCAGGAGCAAGAACAGCGAAAAGAGCAAAGCCATCACGTCCGCCATCGGCAGCAGAAAGCGAGTGATGCTGCGCGCTCGTGTCGGCATTGCTTTGCCCGTTTCCTGGTCGAGGGAAATCAATCCGTTCGAGATCGACTCAGCGCCAAAGCCAGGATCAATCGCCGACCAACGACCACCAGCCACCAGGGTACGACATTGATCAGCGCCATCAGTAGCCCACTGGCCGTGGTCGTCAAGGCGGGGGCGTACAGGCGAAGAATTTCCTGCTGCGGAACAGTCTGTCGCAGACCGATGGTCGCAAATGTTTGCAGAATGCCCGCGACCGTGCCGAACAGCCCCAGCAAGGGAAACCATTCCGCCGCCCAAGCCATCTGCTGCAATACCTCATCGGGTCGGGTGTCGAAATCGGTTTCTTGCCAGCGTAATGCCCGCCAGGCCAATAGCAGCTGGATCAGCGCCAGTCCGCTACCCAAGCCGAGGATCAGCCAGTCCAGATACGATTCGCGAACGCGGTCGAGGTAAAAGCGCAGCGCAGTTTCCGGCATGGCCAAAACTAGAGCCGTCCCGGCCAGGGCCGGCAAGACGCAGAGCACGCTCGGCAGCAACCACAGGACAACCAACCGTTTCATCGCGTCACCCTCCGCTTTCGGCTGGAGCGCCGACAGCAATCGCGCTTCACAGCAGTGGGCAGCCGAGAATGTCCTCTGCCACGGATTGATACAGTATCTAGGAGCACAGGAGTGGTCAGCAAGGATGTTTGGTCAAGCGACGCCACCTCAGCTGGCATGCCGCAGCACCGGTGGCAGGGCCTGCAGTTTTCCCTGGCGATCCACACAGGCCAGGGTAGTCGCGCCCTCGGCCAGCAATTCCTCGTCGCGATATATTTCGTAGCGATGCTCAATGCGTACGGCGGTGACGCGCTGCAAGGTCGTCCGCAGCGTCAGCAGGTCGTCATAGTAAGCAGGCCGACGATATCGAACCCGCGCTTCTACCACCACGAGAAGGTATCCAGCATCCTCCAGGTCGCGGTAGCTGATACCCTGCTGCCGAAGAAGTTCAGTCCGTCCTTGCTCAAAATACACCAAGTATTGCGCATGATGCAACAGTCCCATGCGGTCGGTTTCGGCATAGCGGACACGGATGGAAATGTCGCAACTGTCTTGCCTAGCCCAGTGCTGTTCACTCATTGTCTCGGCAGTTTTGGTTCAGCGGATCAGACCCACCCGGGAGGAACCAAATGGCCAGAAGGGAAAGTAAACCACCACCGCTTTGCCCATAAGCAAGCGTTCGGGCACCTGGCCCCAGGCGCGGCTATCCTGGCTGGAAGTGCTATTGTCGCCCAGCACAAAATACTCGTCGGGGCCGAAGACGCGACGCCCACCTCCTGGCCGATCCGGATAATACACGGGTTCCGGATGGGTTCCTTCGCTACCAAACGCGACATCGCCTTTTGCCGTCAGCTGGTGAGTAAGGACACCCCGCGGGTAGTACGGCGCCCAGCGTTCCGGCCGAACCCGATGTAATGCGGCGAGCGATGCTGGCAGGCTGCCGCGATACTCTTCCGGCTTTTCCTTCGCCAGTTTATCAAAAACCCGTTCTGCCCAGGTGCAGTATTTTTCTACGGGCACATCCTTGAGACTGATAATGTCCTGTTCAGGCTCCTGCCCCTGGCCATCCCCCAGATTCAAGCGAACATCCTCGGGGTCGCGCCGGGTGTAATAGATGTCGCGCCACAGCCGCAAATGGCGCACTTTCACTTCGGTCGCTTGAGCCATGCAGGCTGCAGGAGCCAGGTCGGCGATTCGCGGACCCTGCTGGTCATGGCGCAACTCCGGGACGGCTATACCTTCGCCGAACACCAAGCGATTATTCACCCATACGGTCAGTCGCTGGTCGAAGTCGGCAAAGCGAAGTTGATACCGCCCTGGCCGACGCACGTCCGTCGCAGCCCGATGGTTTCCCGACAACGCCAGCGGCAGACCTTCGCGGTAGGCCTGCAACTGACACTCGCCGGTTTGCAGGTCCCAGACTGCCCGATAGCGGTCAACTCCGGCCACCAGTTCCAGGGCAAACGTTCCTTCGGCGCGCACTACTTCCAATTCGCATTCCAGCATCAGGTCGCGCACCCAGTGCCAGCTGTACCGTCCGAAATTCGCCCAGTTGTACACCTGGAAATCGGTAATCAGTTGCGGCAAGGGCGGATGTTGTAGGATTTGATCCGCAGTGGTTTCTACGGCAACCCTTCGGAAGGCCGTCCGGTCGGAGTTGAGTGCGGCTTTCTCGCCTTTGGCCTGCCATTCCTTGGGAACGCAATGCTGATAACGCAGCCAGCACGGCTGAGCATCGGCCTGAACAGAAAACTCAGCCATCATGCGGTCGGAGTCGCCAAGCAGTAGGCGATGCCATCGCCCTGGACCTAGCGGGGCTTCGCGATGCGGTAAACCGGGCGCGGGACGAACGTTTTCATCCTCCCAACGGGAGAAGTGCTCGGCCAGTGCCCGGGGCTCATGGTCGCAATCGTACACCAGTTGCCGCATATCCAGCATGCGATCCGGGCGTTTACGAATGATCGTTAGCCTGGGCTTCTCCTCGTCCGTGGCCAAATAAACATCGCCCATCCAGATGGCCAGTCGTTCCCCAGGGAAGCCCCAGAGCCGTTTAATGTAGTTGTAAGGCGAAAACGCCTGGTTATAGTGGGGCGAAGTCGGGCCCTCGAAAATCTGGTCGCCGATGGCTCGGTCGCCCCAGCCAGGAAACTTGAAAACAATCGTATCATGCCGGTTGCGTTCCGGGTCAGGTCGGCAAAAGTCGTAGACCGGTTTGAGCACCAGCACTTTATCCCCGCCTTCAATCCAGCCGGGCTTGTGAGCGTGGCGGCAGTTGGGGCACACTACGTAGTCCGGAACCATAGCCGGCCGGCGACCACTGTCTCCGGGTACTCCCACGAAGTACTGCAGTCCGCATTGCGGGCAAACATTTACTAAGTGGTTTCCCAGCCGCGTTGGCGCCATCGAGCCCGTCGGGATGACGAAAGCCTCGGCCACAAAGGTCTTGAGAAGCAGTACGAGGAAAACCACGAATACCACCGTGTCGAGAAGCTCTCGGAACGTGGACTTGCTCGCTGGGGTATCCTCCGGCGAAGCCGACCGATGACCGTTGCCGCCGCCGGGGATGTCTCCTCCGGTAGAACTCGAGTGCGGCAACGTCGGGGAATGCTGGGGGGCCTGGGAAGCGTTTTCACCATCCTTTGTTTCTGTATCGGTTACCTCTGCGGGTTTCGGTTCAGCAACCGCTCGAGGATTAGCGGGCGAACCAGCATTTCCACGGCATTGGCACGGTGCACTTACGTCTGCTGCTGTCGCAGCGTCTGTCGCCCGCTCGGCTGCCGATCCGGATTGCATTGGCTGAGACGCCGACCCGACCAAAGGCCAATTGCCTGCCGGATGTTCCGCAGAAGCACCAGTTCCCACCGCTGGATTACCAGCTGACACGGCGGGCTTACGCCCCCCGCTCTCGATGTCTGCTACCGATTGCGATTGCGGCCCGGAAGTGGCGTCTGATTTTTCTGCTTCGGTCATCACCGATGTTCCTTATGGACGGAAGGCTTACGCCTCCTCTCGATAGTTTCATTGGTTACGAGCGGGACACTGTTGCAGGCGAATGTCAATCTTCTTCTTCATCGCTGAGGACGGCCAGGAAGGCTTCCTGGGGGATTTCCACCTGGCCGACCTGTTTCAGTCGCTTCTTCCCCTCGGCCTGGCGGGCCCAGAGCTTACGCTTGCGGGTAATATCGCCGCCGTAGCATTTGGCGGTCACATTCTTGCGCAGAGGGGCAATCGTCTCCCGAGCGATAACGCGGCTACCGATGGCTGCTTGAATGGCGATCTCGAACTGGTGTCGGGCTATTTCCCGGCGAAGCTTCCGCACCAGCGCCCGACCACGGCGTTCTGCCTGGCTGCGGTGCACAATTGTCGAAAGCGCATCCACTCGCTTGCCGTGCACCAGAATATCCAGCTTCACCAGGTCCGCCGGTCGGTAACCGATGAATTCATAGTCCATTGTGCCGTAACCGTGCGTGATCGATTTCAGCTTGTCGTACAGGTCGTAGATCACCTCGGCCAGCGGCATTTCGAAAACTAGCATGGCACGGGTCGGGCTCAGGTATTCCGTTCGGACAAATGTACCGCGTTTCTCCACGCACAACTGCATGATGGCTCCGATATTTTCCGCCGGCACAATGAAATTGACCCGGACGATCGGTTCGCGAAACTCGGCAATTTGCCCGGCATCTGGAACGTCCTGCGGCGTTTGTACCTGGATCACTTCCCCGTTGCGTTTGACGATCTCGTAAGTCACATTCGGAGCGGTGTGCACCAGTTCCAACCCGCTTTCGCGTTCGATCCGTTCCTGGATAATTTCGCGATGCAGCATTCCGAGAAACCCGCAGCGAAATCCGAACCCCAATCCCTCGCTGGTCTCCGGTTGCCAGGTAAAACTGGAGTCGTTGAGACTCAAGCGCGCCAGAGCTTCGCGAAGTGCCTCGAAATCGGCGTTATTGACCGGGTACAGGCCGCTGTACACCATCGGCTTGGGTTCTTTGTATCCAGGCAACGGCTCCGCCGCGGGCTGACGGGCATCGGTCACCGTATCGCCAATGCGTACGTCCTGGATATTCTTGATGACTGCGGTCAGGTAACCGACCTGCCCCGGCCCCAACTCGTCGCACGGCTTCATAGCGGGGCGGAACTGTCCCAGTTCCTGCACTTCGTACTCGCGACCGGAACGCATGAAGCGAATCCGCTGCCCACGTCGCAACACTCCCTCCTTGATCCGCACATACACCACGACACCGCGATACGAATCGAAATGGCTGTTGAATACTAGAGCCCGCAGCGGTTGCGTCGACGTTCCACTCGGTGGAGGGACACGTTCGAGAATGGCCCGCATCACTTCATCAACTCCCTGGCCGGTCTTGGCGCTGCAAAACAGTACCTCACTGGCGTCAATCGCCAAGCTATGCTCCATTTCCAAAACGACCTCTTCTGGCCTGGCGCTGGGCAAATCGATTTTGTTCACAACCGGGACAATAACCAGTCCGGCTTCCATAGCGAGGAATGCATTGTGCACCGTTTGCGCCTGTACGCCCTGGGTGGCATCCACCAGGAGAATGGCTCCTTCGCAAGCCGCCAGGCTTCGCGACACCTCGTAGTTAAAGTCCGCGTGTCCCGGCGTGTCGATCAGGTTCAATTCGTAGCTAACCGCTTCGAGACCCGCGGGCAGTTCACAGCCCCCATTCCTGGCGACTCCAACGGGCTGACGCTCGCCGCTCCTGGCGACGTCGCCGGACCGGTTTTCTGGCGTGTAGTAGATGGTAACCGGGTGCATTTGAATAGTAATGCCCCGTTCGCGCTCCAGGTCCATGTCGTCGAGGACTTGTTCTCTGTACTCCCGTGGGCTGATCGCTCCAGTGCGCAGCAGGAACTGGTCGGCAAGGGTGCTTTTGCCGTGGTCTATATGGGCAATGATGCAAAAATTGCGAATCCGTTCCGTTGGCGTCATAGGAATCAGCAAACCGAATCGGCGTTTTCGCTACGCTCATGCATTCTACGGTATCCTGACGGGTATCAGCAACCCGAGCTAACGTTGGCCGATTCCCATCGCTGCGCTATGTGAGGGCGCAACCGCGCGGAGTTGCCCATGCAAAACCTCATGCCAGTCAATCATCCACCACGGTACCGATTTGCCGGCCCCAGCAAGTTGCTCTTAGACAGCCGATGTCTCTGCGACCTGCCAGAGTAGTTATCATTCAACGGCTAGGATTGGGAGTAGGGCGCTCCTATTTGCCAATCGGTTGATCGCAGGCATGCGGATGGCACAGGCGGGTTATTTGACCTTTTTGATCACCTTGGCTGCTTTGTCAGCATCGTCGGCGCTGTCGAAGGCCAGGAAACAGACCCACGATTTGCCGATTACGCTGGCCGACACCCCGCGCAGGTTGATCCCAGCGCCGGCGAGTGCTTTCGTAACGGCATGCAGGGCTCCCGGTTTATTCGGCCCTTCGATCCGCAGGGCTGCCAAGTCGCTGGCATCAACTAGTCCAGCAGTTTCGAGCGCAGTTTTTGCCTGCTTGCTCTTGATTGGCCTGATTGGACCCAGGTAAACCACACCTTTGCCAGGGACATCCGGTTTGCGGCGAGCAATAGCGAAGGCCAGGTCCACTTTCGCATCCGCTAGAGGTGCCAGTTTCTCTGCCAGCGCTCCCGGCCGATCGTCAATTTCCGCCGTGTACACGGCAATTTTCTGGACTTTCAGCGGCATGACGTGCCTCCTTTTTGGACTGCCCCCAAGATGCGCCCATTTAGGATTATAATTGGAGCGAATTAAGTTGCCAGGGTCGAAAACGGCAAATTCGGGGCAGCAGGCTTGGCGCGACATGGCTGGGATCTAGCCTGCCAAAAACCGAGCGAACACGGCCGGACAGGGGTTGACTCTGGAGCAACAAAAACAATAATAATTATTGAAAACTAGCCATTTGTTCGACGGCCAGCTAACATGTCTTCGGTCGGATGGGACTGAGCAAAGGGTCTCAAACTTAGGGGACTACTCATGGCCAAAGGTGCTGGAAAAGCCCGGAAAAAGCTGCCCAAGGAGCTGGCCGTCGTTTTTGCCGACAATTGCACCGGCTGTGAGGCGTGCATCGAAGTCTGCCCGGTGGATTGCATTTACAAGATTCCTGGCGAAGACCTGCCGCCTTTGCAGAGCTTCGTGGAAATAGACCTGGAACGGTGCATTGGCTGCCGATTGTGTGAACGCTGGTGCCCGTGGGACGCCATCGAAATGGTGCCGACTGCCAAAGTGCACGAGGCGGTCGCGGTCAAGGGCGGCCCACCGGCGTACGTGGAGAAAAACCAGGAACGGCTAGTGCAGGTGGCCCGTCAGCTGGCCGAGCTTTATGCCGAACAGCAATCAGCCAAAGCCTGATCACGCGGAAGGCTTACGCCCACGCTCTCAATGGCTTTCCGCCAAATACTGCGTCCTACCTAGCAAAAAGGAGCCGGGACATGCAACGCTGGAAATGGGCACTGCTCTGGTGTCTGGGATTGGCATTGGTGGTGTCGGCCTGCTCGCAAGGCCCAGCAGGCAACGAGCAGACGAAAACCCAGAACACCGCGCAGCGTAACCAACCGATCGCCAAGCCGGTCAGTGATGGCTTACTCAAGCCGGAACCGATCCAGGTCAAACCGCACGAAGCCACCGCGAACGAATCTGCACTGTCCAAGTTACCCGCCGACTCCCCTAAACCAGCTGCAACCGTTAACAGCGAAACCATTTCGCCCGACCCGGATGTGCTGTTGCCTGATGAAAATGTCATGGAGCCTTTCGAGCAACAGGTGCCTATCTATTTCGTCAACCGTACGCAGCAGCTCGAGGAGTGGAATAAACTCTCGGCGTTTTGGAACGAAAGCACGGAAAAAGTCGCCCATCCGAGAACCGGCCAGCTCATCGAACGCAAAGTGGTCAAGATCAAGGTGCCGTTGGGTCTGACGCAAAGTCCGCCAGTGCCGCCGGAGAACCCCATTACGGTCAGCAAGTTCGTGCTTGGCAAAAAGCTCTATTTCAGCCGCATTCTGTCTTCCGATAACTCCGTGTCTTGTTCCACCTGCCACCATCCGAATAAAGGTTTTACCGACCAGGCTCCCGTATCCACGGGCATTTTCGGCAAGCAAGGTACGGTGAGTGCGCCGACCGTGATGAACGCGGCGTACAACCTGTTGCAATTCTGGGATGGCCGGGCCGTCTCGCTCGAAGATCAGGCCCAGGGACCGGTGCAAAATCCTGTCGAAATGTTTGATGGCAAGGGCAATGCCTGGCACGAAGCCGTCAAGCGTTTACGCAATAACACCGAATTCGTTGAACTGTTCAAACGCGTCTTCGGACATGACCCAACTCGCGACGCCACCGCCAAAGCGATCGCCGCTTACGAGCGACTGGTTTTGATTGGCAATTCTATCCACGACCGTGCCGACCTGGCCATGCGTGAACGTGTCGAAGCCGCTGCCGTCCCCGATTTCACCATCCAGGCCCAGGATTACGAAAAAGTGCTGAAGGAAGCGTTTGCTCGCAAAGATAAGCACGCGCTCAGCCCGTTCCAGCTCGATCCGCAGAATGCCAAAGACCAGGAAAAAATCCCGGAACTTGCCAAAAGCATAGCCAACGGTCGGGTGTTGTTTTTCGGCAAGGCTCGCTGCAATCAGTGCCACGCCGGCGATAATTTCACCGATAACCAGTTCCACAACCTCGGCGTCGGTTTCAAGGACGGCGGCAAGCTGACCAAAGATAACATCGGGCGATTCGGTGCTCAGATGCTGGGTCACAAGGACCCGCAGGCCGTCGGGGCTTTCAAAACGCCGACGTTACGCGGCCTACTGAGCACCGCACCGTACATGCATGATGGCAGCGAAAAAACCCTCGAAGAGGTCATCAACTTTTACGACCGGGGCGGCAATGCCAACCCCTGGCTGGATCCGAAAATGCGGGACGTTCAGGCCGAGCAGGCCTATCTCCGCGATCCGAAGAACTATAAGGGCCCCCAGGTGCACCTCTTCGACGGCAAACCTATCGTCCCGCTTCGCCTCAACCTCACTGACCAGGAAAAGCGGGACTTAGCCAACTTCCTCCGCGCTCTGCAAAGCGATCCGCCCGATCCCATCGTTGCCGATCCGGCCAAATTCCCGCCAGGATATTAAGGCTGGCCAGATTGCACAGTTCCGCCTAGCTTTTCCTCAACCCGAAGCGGATAATCTTGGCATTAGCTGCGGGAAGTGGAATTATGCGCTGGCTTCTACCGGCAGCAATCCTTGCCGCATCGCTTATTGGATTCGCGCAGGATAAGGCCCAGCCAAAGCCCACGGCACGGGTAGTCTTCGTAACGGGAGATTGCGAATATCGCTCGGAAATCACGATGCCCATGATCGCCAAAATTCTGGAGACGCGGCATGGCATGCAATGTTCTATCTGTTACGCCGTGGACGAAAAGACCGGCGAAGTCAAGCCAAAACATTTGACCAACATCCGCGGTCTGGAGGCGTTGCGGAACGCTGACCTAACCGTCTTTTTCATCCGCTATCGCCAGCTGCCGGATGAGCAACTGCAGCTAATCCTCGACTACGTCCATTCCGGCAAGCCGATTGTTGGTTTACGCACCTCTACGCACGCCTTCCGTTATCCCGGCGGCCCAAACGCGCGATGGAACGATGATTTCGGCCGCCTCATCTTCGGGCAGAAGTGGATACGCCATCACGGCCACGATTCCAGTACGCTCGTTTATCTCGCACTGAAGGACCATCCAATCGCCCGGGGCGTGGCCCCTGAATTTCATGTCCGCTCCTGGCTCTACCACGTCATGCCCCTGGAAGGCGATTGCACGATCCTAGCCAACGGTATTGCCGTCAAAGGCGATAAACCTTCCAAAAACGTATTCGGCACCCCGAATCCCGTAGCTTGGATAAAGCACTTTGGCAAGGCACGGGTATTTTTCACGACGCTCGGCCACCCGCAGGACTTCGAAGTGGAATCTGTGCGGCGCTTGCTCATCAACGGGATTTACTGGGCGCTGGGTTGGGAAGAAAGGATACCGCCTGCTGGGTGTAACGCCGATATTGTCGGCACCTATATCGCCCCGCCCACCACTCAGGCGATCCCCGACCCGTTGTTGCAAGGCAAACCCAGGGCGTTCCAATAGGCTTGTCCGCCTCCTGCCTGCCGCATCCACGCCGCTCGCAAAGTCCGAAAGTTCGTTTATCTCGGCAGTGTCGGTAGAGCTTGGTGAACCGCCACCATCTTGCCCCCTGACGGACTGACGAGTCAGGGACTATGCATTATCCAGTCAATGCCGCCACCGGGCGTGCCGATGCTATCTGGGCACTGTACCGGCGCTATGGAGGACGACGATGCTATTGCGGCGAATGGGCACCTGGTGGCGACAACTTCTGCACCGCAAGCGAAAATCCCGTTTCACCCGCTCGACAGCCTATGTCCAATTGCGTTGCGAGGTCCTGGAAATACGCGACTGCCCAGCAGAACTGGGCTCATCTTTTGTGAGTCGGCAAGCCATAACACCTTCCAGCTTGTCTCGTCCCATAGCAATTACTCGCCCCACCACGATTACACAGCCAGGTTTGTACCAGCTACAGAATGACGTGGTCGTCTCGTCCGGCGTTGGCATCACCGTGGCAGCCAGTGATGTCGTCATTGACTTGAATGGACATTCGCTGATCGGACCGGGAACCGCCAGCAACACCAGTATCGGCATCTGGGCCAGCAACCGCGACCGTGTTACCATTCGTAATGGGACCATAGACAACTTCTTTTATGGCATCTACCTTTCCGACTCCGCTGACTATGTGATTTCCCGAGGTAGATATTTTGACCAGGGCGGTCATATCATCGAGAATGTGCGTTTTTATGGCAATACATTTCGGGCCATTCGCGTGGAGGGTGTGGCCAACATCATTCGCAACAACATCATTTATGACACGGGCGGCAGCCACGTCTATAACCCGACTTACGCGGCCGGCATCGAAACCTACGGCCCTGGAACGGTCATTCAGGACAACATTATTTATAACATCCGCGGTAGCGGCTACGGTATCCTGGTAAGCAACCTCGGTGCAGGAACCACTATTCAACATAACATTGTTACCGCAACGGCACTGGCACCTGTCCCGAATTTCTCCAGCACGGTGGAAGGACTAAACAGCCAGGCCGTTACTTACGCTATTGCGGTAAAAGGCCCGGCCTCAAACGCCATTGTGTCCGCCAACAGCGTTGCTAATTTCAATTATGGAATTGCGTTCTTGAGTGCGGCTCGAGGCTTGATTAGCGACAACGTGGTTGAAAATACCCTGATTCCGTACTTCGCACCTTCCGGTGCTGGACCCGTTATACTCGCTAACGACAACGCCGCCGACAGGCTCAACTATATTGTGTCTTCTGCTAGCGGCTTAGTTACTGCTTCAGGAAGCGCTATTGTCAACCCAGCGCGGCAACGCTCGCTGCCTGTCCCAGCATCTACTCCAGGCGATACCATTCGAAGCATTACTGCACCCACGGTAATCAGTCAGCCGGGATATTATCGCCTGGACGCCGATTTGCGAGTCAATTCCGGCATTGCTATCCAAATTAATGCCGACGATGTATTCCTCGATCTCCATGGCCATGCCTTGATTGGACCGGGCGCGGCCAGGACCACAGCGATTGGTATTTACGCCGCTGGGCGTAATCGCATTCGGATTAGCAATGGCATTATCAGTGGCTTCCAATACGGTATATACCTGGCGGATAACGCTGACGCGGTTCTGGCTGGCAGGGCAGTCTTCGACACTGGCGGGCACATCATAGAGAACGTCCGCCTTTATGCGAATACGTTCCGGGCGATCCGCATCGAAGGCCGCGGCAATGTCATCCGTGACAATGTTATCGAGGATACCGGCGGGTGCAATCTCTATAGTCCTCCCTTTGCCGTAGCCATTGAGGTTTTCGGACCGGGCAATGTTATTGCCCATAATCATCTGTATGCTCTGCGCGGGCAGGGTTCGGCAATTTATGTTAGTGCCTTGGCCAGCGGAACTGTTATCCAGGATAACAGTATTACCCAGGCCGACCTATATCCGTCAGCTGCGTATCGGCCACTGTACGAAGGATTAGTTAATCAGGCCCTGACCTGGGGTATCCGTATTGATTCCCCAGGGGCACCGATCATCGTTCACAATAACGTGGTCGCCAATTTCGTTTACGGTGTGAGCTTCACACACGCAGGGAGTGGACTTATCAGCCAAAACGTAGTAACTGGGGCCAGTGCAGCTTATTTAGCGACGAGTTCCTCGGTCTATTTCGCAGCCAGTAATGTTAGCGATAGCAGTTCGCAACTGGTTACCCAGGATGCTAATTACGCGAGCGGAACGTCGGCCAGCCCTCCTCCGGGCAGCAATGCGTCGGTAATCGGGTCGAATAGCCCCTACTTTATTAGCGGCCCAACCACCATCACGGCGCCGGGAACTTATATTCTGCAACGGGACATCGTTTATAACAGTAACGGAGCCGCCATCACGATCGCGGCCAGCAATGTCACTTTGGACTTCAACGGTTATCAACTGATTGGGCCGGGCAGCGCGAACAATACTGCCATCGGTATCGCCGCACGTAATCAAGACCAAATTACCATTCGCAATGGCACAATTCGCGGATTTATGTACGGCATTTATCTCTCCGACGACTCGGACATCGCTTTGTCCGGTACCGGCTTCAATCAAGGGCACCATGTTATCGAAAACATGCAGCTCATAGGGAATACATTCCGTGGGCTGCGGGTCGAGGGACGCGGCAATGTAATTCGCAATAACATTGTCGAGGATACCGGCGGCACGACCGTTTATGGTAACCCGATTGTTATGGGGATTGAATCCCTAGGACCCGGGGCCTTGATTGAGGACAATTACATCTACGCGGTTCGTGGTAACGGCTATGGCATTGCTATTTCTGGTTACGGCGGAGGCACGATTATTCGCAGCAATAAACTAAGCAACAGTAGCCTATGGCCCAGATGGAGTTACCGACCCGGGACGGACGGTGTTATTTACAATGGGAACACCTACGGTATCTGGGTCAGCGATAAGAATGGGGAGGTCATTGCCAGGGACAATCGCATTATCAATTTTGCCGTGGGTATAGCCTGGCATCCGAATAGCGGTGGGCTCATTAGCGGAAATGCGGTCACTCAAGCTTGTGTTGCATACTATATTCCAGGTCGACCGGTTCCCCGTGTTGCGTACGCTTCGGACAATTCTGCGGATCCAGGGTCCCCAATTGTCACCCTGGAAAAGGACTTGTTGCCGATTAACAATTCTATCCCTCCTCCCTTATATCAAGGTGGCGCCACAGCCAGGCAGGGCGTCATACCGATCTATAGGCCTACAGTGATTACTCGACCAGGAATCTATATCCTACAAAATAACATTGCGGTGAGCAGCGGAGTGGCCATCGAAATTCGTGCCAGCGATGTCGTGCTCGACTTGAATGGTTTCAGCATCAACGGGCCGGCCACTGCGAGTACACGGGCCATCGGTATCTATGCGTTTAATCGAGACCGTATCCAAATTCGCAACGGGACGATCCGCGGTTTTCTTTATGGAATTTTCCTGTCTTCCGACCAGGATAGCGTTATCCGATATCGAACGGGTTTTAGTCACGGCGGGCATGTAGTGGAAAACTTGCGGCTGGTAGATAACCAGTCGCGTGCTGTCCGCGTGGAAGGGCGTGGCAATGTTGTCAGGAACAATCTCATTCTCAATACGGGTGGAACTACCATATATCCCAAATCCTATGGGCTAGCGATAGACGCCATAGGTCCGGGAGCGCTGCTTGAAGGTAACGTCGTTTATAACAGTTTCGGCATGGGTGATAGGGGTGAAGGAGTAGGGATAAGCGTTTCCACCCTGGGTGGCGGGGCGGTAATTAGTAAGAATATAGTCGCCAACAGTGGTCTGGCTCCGGATCCTTCATATGCACCTTGGCCGGGAAATTCGAATTCCACCTGGGGAATCTGGGCAGGCGATACTACGGGAGGGTTTCTGGAACGCAATCGAACGTCGGCACTTATAAGCGACAACCTTGTATCCAACACTAGATACGGAGTGACCATACATTCAATGTCTAGCGGATTGATATCGAGAAACGCGGCTGCAGGAACGGTAGTACCATTTTACTCGCCAGTTCGTGTCACGCGCTGGAATAGTGCTGATAATTTCAATCAAGCTGATAGGTCTCCTAGTGTCTATACTGTAGAAGCGAATTACTGACTTGGGCCGTGTGCCGCTCCTGGCAATATGTGGCCGGCATCAAGGAACTGAGCGCGCGACGAGTAAGGCTGTGTACTAAAAGTGTTGGTTTGCATTATGTGCAATTGTGGACGGAGGTCGGAAAAACAAGGCCAGAGTCAGGGCTGCGACGAAAGCGACGCCTGCGGGCCACAGGAGCATGTCGTGAAAGTTGTATTCCAAACCGTTGACAGGTTCCGGCAATTTGTAAATTTCGCCCAGATGGGACGCAGCGAAGTTAACGATAAACGGGCCGACACCGAGAATTAGGAGGTTATATAGTCCTTGAGCGCTGGAGCGAGCATCCTTGGGGAAGTAGTGATCGACGAAAATATAGAGGGTGGCAAAGAAAAATGCGTAGCAGATACCGTGGAGTAAATTGGCGGCGATAGCCACTACCGGATAGGGCCATAGGGCGAAGGCGGTGAAGCGCAGTGCGTGGCCGAGGATGCCCAGGGTCATAGTCCAGCGCCAGCCTAAGTGTTTGAGTGTCCAACCGAGGATGGCCATGGTGAGGATTTCGGCAATCTGGCCAACGCTCATAACCGGCATGACCCAGTTCCCGGGGATTTTCACTGCCTGCTCTAAGTATCGCGCGGCCCAGAAGAAATAGGTCTGATGCACGGCGGCATCGATAAACGTCAGGATGAAAAGCAATAGAAAGGCTGGCACACGGAGGTATTTGATGGCCTCCAGCCAGGCGAAACGTTCTGCGGCCTGGGAAGCGGGTTTGGGCGGCGTATGAGGCAGGGTGAGACTGAATGCAGCCAGGACAAGTGAGGCGATGCCGGCAGTAATGAATGTATAGCCCGTGGCCTGGCGAAGCGCATCTCCCTGTTTCGAAGTGCCCAGTACAGCTCCGAGCCACTGGGTCAGGGCCTGCGGCCAGCTTTTATCGGTGTCGTTGAGGAACGAGGTCAGGGACGGGATTTTTTCCCAATCCGCGAGGAGGAAGACAAAGGGCCAGCCGGCAGCGATCCAGCCGATGGTTCCCCACAGCCGTACCAGGCCGAAATCGCGTTGCGGGTCAGGGACGTGGGCAAAGGCAATGGAGTTCGTGATGGAAATGGTGGGGACGTAAAAAAGCGAATGCAACAGCATAGCGGCAAAAAACAGCCAGAAACGGAGAATCGGAGTTACCGATAGCGTGGCGATGAACGGCAGGGCCATGATCGCCAATCCGCCGACAAAGTGGCTGAAGGCGAGGAACCGTTCAGCGGCGAAATGTCGATCAGCGAATTGGGTGAAGAAAAACAAGGCCGTGACCGCAGCGAGGTTAAACGCTCCCGTAATCAATGGTTGCTGCCACTTCGGATTGAAACCAAGACTGGGCAGATAACCAAAGATGAGTGGCAGCCAGGCGCCCCAGATGAAAAACTCCAGGAACATCATGACCGAAAGTTTCCAGCGAGCACCAGCGGGCATGGCATTTCCTCCGGCGAATGCAGGTTGGCAGGATCGGGTAACTGAACCTATGTTGTAACCCCAGACGGGGCCAAGCGGCAACTCAGGGGGCAAAACATCACTGAGGAAATGGAGAGCAGTATGCCGTGGCTGATCGTAGCGTTGCTGGTGAGCATAACTGGTAGTATATGGCTGGGCTGGCGAGCGTGGTGGCGACGCGGTTTGCCGCAGCTCAACGGGCGAATCGTCATGCCAGGGTTGCGGTCGGCGGTGGAAGTTGTCCGAGATCACTGGGGTGTGCCACACATTTTCGCCTCCAACGAAGAAGACCTGGTTTTCGCCCAGGGAGTAGTGCATGCACAGGATCGCCTGTGGCAAATGGAGGTGTTTCGTCGGCTCGGACATGGACGGCTGAGTGAACTCTTTGGCGAGGCAGCTTTGCCCGTGGATACGCGTGTGCGGATATTGGGCTGGAGCGAATCCGCGGACCGCGACTGGCAGGCTCTGGATAAACAGACGCGGCATCTGTTGGAGTGCTACGCTGCTGGTGTGAATGCCATGCTCATCCGCCTGGGAAAACACCTGCCGCCGGAATTTCGTCTCTTGCACCACACGCCGGAACCCTGGCAACCGACCGATACGCTGGTCTGGTCGAAAGTGATGAGCTGGGGACTGTCGGTCAACTGGATTTCCGAAGTGTTGCATACCGTGCTGGTAACGCGGCTGGGACCCGAGCGGGCAGCGGAATTGCTGGACGAATACCCGTCGGAGCATCCTCTTGTCCTGGCCGAGCAAAGCGTGCGACAGTTTGTGCAAGAATTGGAGGAAGAACTGCGTTTGCCGCAACAGTTGCCAGGCTGGCCCAGTTTGGCATCGCTGAGCAACGCCTGGGTAGTTCACGGCCGGCTGAGCAAGAGTGGCTTTCCCTTGCTGGCAGGGGATCCGCATCTGAGTGTGCAGATGCCGAGTTTGTGGTACGAATGCCATCTGTGTTGTCCGCAATGGCAGGTGATTGGTGCCGGCATTGCCGGGGCGCCAGGGATCGTTATCGGGCACAACACAGATATCGCGTGGTCGGTAACGGCAGCCTTACCCGATACCCAGGACCTTTACTGGGAGCGAGTGCGGCAGAATGGCGGTATGGAAGTGGAATACTGCGGGCAATGGGAACCAGTTCAGGTGCGGCAGGAGCCGATTTACGTGCGTGGCTGGAGACGGCCTGCATGGGTGGATGTGATGCAGACCCGACATGGCCCGATCATCAATCCCTTATTACCTTCTCAGCCAGCAGGCAGTGGTGCGTCGCAGCCGGAGGTTCGCACATCGCTCCCACTGCTGGCTCTCCGGCACACGGGGGATGAGCCGAATTTTATTGCCCGGGCGATACTGAAGCTGAACCGCGCTCGCAACTGGCAGGAGTTTCGGGAAGCGTTACGTGATTGGACGAGCCCGCCTCAGTGCTTTGTTTATGCCGATCGCGCGGGCAATGTCGGTTTCCAGATGGCGGGACTGGTGCCGATTCGCCGACGTGGTTTCGGCCAGATTCCTAAGCCCGGCTGGACGGAGGAATACGAGTGGCAGGGCTGGATACCGTTCGAGGAATTGCCTTGTGAACATAATCCCGGGCGCGGCTGGGTTGTGCTGGCCAATCACGCCATAGTGGGTAAGGAATATCCTTATTACTTAACGCGGGAACCGCTCAATGGATTACGTGCCAAACGCATTTTGGAACTGCTGCAGGCTCAGCCGCGTCACAATCTCGATAGCTTCCGTCGCATACAGCTAGACCAACGTTGCGAGGCAGCGGAGCGGTTTTGCGAACTTGTACGGCAAGAGCAGGGGGCGTTATCGGCTCACGCACGGGTCCGGCACCACGGTCGGCTGGCACAAGCAGCGTTGCAGGCGCTGTTGGCCTGGGATTTAGTCCTGGATGCCGCGAGCGTTGGTGGGACGATCTACGAGGTCTGGCTGCATCATGTTTGCGAGCGATTGTTCCGGCCGTGGCTAGGGGAATGGACGCCGTTCTTCCTCGGCCTCGGGTTCCATCCGGTGCTCAATCCAGCGGCGTTGCCTTTTCTGGATCGCTCGTCCCTGGTGGCGATCCGACTGCTCTCCTCGGCGGCAGCCGGTGAATGGTGCCGAGACGAATTAGGCCAACCGTGCGGGGCAACGGAGTTGCTGGCGCAGGCTTTTGCCGACACGCTGGATTACTTGCGTAAAAGACTCGGTGGGGATGTTCGGCGCTGGCAGTGGGGGCGCTTACACCGCGTGGAGTTTCGTCACGTCCTGGGACAGAGCAAACTGCTCGGTTGGGCTTTCAATCGCGGCCCGTACGCGTATGGTGGCGATGTCAACACCGTCTGGCAGGCCTCGTTCACTCCCAACTGGCTCACAGGGACAGCCCAAGGTTTCACCGCTTCCTACCGCCAACTCTTTGACCTGGCCGATTGGGATCGCGCCCTGGCAATCCACACTACCGGACAATCCGGTCACCCGGCCAGCCGACATTATGATGACTTTATTCCGCTCTGGCTGAACGGGGAATACCATCCTTTGCTCTGGTCGCGGCAGAAAATCGAGGAATACCAGGAACATCGGCTGGTGCTGGAGCCTGCAAGTCGGGAGGAGCCGCCATGACTGCCACGCGAATCGTCGAATATTTGCGAGTGCAATTAGATCATTTGCGCTCGGCTGGGCTGTATAAAACGGAGCGCGTTATCAGTTCGCCGCAGGGAGCCGAAATCGAAACGGCAGCTCTGCGTGTGCTCAATTTCTGCGCCAATAACTACCTCGGGCTGGCCACGCATCCGGCCCTGGTCAAAGCGGCGCAACAGACCCTGGAAAAGAGCGGGTTCGGCATGGCGTCAGTCCGTTTTATCTGCGGCACACATGAATTGCATAAGCAACTGGAAACGGCCATTGCTCAGTTCTATCAGAAGGATGACGCCATCCTGTACACCTCTTGTTTCGACGCCAACAGCGGCTTTTTTGAGGCGTTTTTGAACGAAGAGGACACCATCCTCAGCGATGAACTGAACCATGCCAGCATCATTGACGGAATTCGCTTGTGCAAAGCGAAACGCCGCCGCTATCGCCACTCCGATATGGCCGACTTAGAAGCCGGTTTGAAAGAAGCGCAAACCAGCCGTTTCCGTGTCATTGTAACGGACGGCGTGTTTTCTATGGATGGCGAGCTGGCACGCTTGCCCGACATCTGCGAACTGGCCGACAAATACGATGCCCTGGTGATGGTGGATGATAGCCACGCTACTGGCGTGCTTGGCGATCGAGGTCGCGGCAGTGGCGAGGCACTCGGCGTGCACGAGCGGATTGATGTGTTCACCAGCACACTCGGCAAGGCACTCGGTGGGGCAGTGGGCGGGTTCACCGTGGGTCGAAAGGAGATCATCGAATGGTTGCGGCAACGTTCGCGTCCCTATTTGTTTTCCAACGCCGTGCCTCCGGCGGTTTGTGCCGCTACGCTCGCCGCTTTGCAGATCGTCGCCAGTGAGGAGGGCGCTCGCTTACGCCAACGGCTGCGGGAGCATGCAGAATGGTTGCGGCAAGCGCTGGCGCAAGCCGGCTTTAGGCTCAAGCCCGGCCAGCATCCTATTATTCCTGTCATGATCGGCGACGCTGCCCTGGCGGTGCGAATGGCCGATGAACTGCTTCGCCAAGGCATTTATGTCATTGGTTTCAGTTATCCCGTGGTGCCACAGGGTCAGGCTCGCATCCGCATTCAGGTCAGCGCCATCCACGAACGCGAGCATCTGCAGCGCGTTGCGGAGGCCTTCCACGCCGTCGGACAACGCCTCGGCCTTGTTTCTTAGGCGTTTCTCCTGCCCCCGAAATGACATGGTGTCACGAATCCAATTGACATCGCGCGATGCATTCTTACACTGACTCATTAGCCAAGGACTTCCGGCGCTGGGGAGGCACTATCCGCTGTCCTCTGATTGGCATCAGGGATTCAGTCGCGGTGTTCGGTGCCAAAGCCAATCCACCAGGCACTGCTTTCGAAGGAGGGGCACCATGTCCTGCACACGTCGTCGCTGCATTGGCTTTACGCTCATCGAGTTGCTAGTGGTGATCGCCATTATCGGGCTGCTCATGGCGTTACTTCTGCCAGCGATTCAGCGTGTCCGCGAAGCTTCCAATCGCATGCGTTGTGGCAACAATCTCTCGCAAATTGCCGTCGCTTTCCACAATCACCACAACGATTTCGGCTATTTTCCCACCGGGGGTACTTCGATCAACAACGACCCTGCAACTACGGCCAACTTCACACTACCACGGACGATGATCGGCGGGCAGCCGGCAACTGGCCCTGACCAGGCCTGGGGCTGGGCTTTTCAAATTCTGCCTTACATTGAACAGGCGTCGCTCTGGCGTAATCCTAGTGATGCTGCCGTGCGGCAAACGCCGATCCCGATTTATTTCTGTCCATCGCGCCGACGTCCAGGGGTGGATGTCAATGGTCTGGCTCAGCTGGATTATGCAGGTTGCGGCGGTGCTTTTGAAGGCCAAACCGGGCTTTTTGCACCCGGCTGGGGCGCCGTAACGATTCGCCATGCCAGCGGTGCCATCGTCACACGCACGCCTAGTGAATCCCCACCGTTTCAACGCGTCGTTTCCCTAGATAGCGGCTTTCCCGATGGCACCTCTAACACCTTCCTAGCTGGGGAAAAATACATCCGTAGGCGACAATACAACCGTGGTCCTCACGAGGACCGGGACAGCTTCGCCGCCGGGTTTGTCTGCGATACCGTGCGCTGGGCCCGGGCTCCCAACCAGAACCTGCCTCAACCGCTTCTCGATGACACTGCCGATGCGCCTCGCCGGTTCGGTTCTGCTCACGTCGCCCGCGTCACTTCGTTTTCGTTGACCGTTCCGTGCGCTCCCTCAGCTATCGCATTGACATGAACATTTTTTACCTCCTGGCTGTCAAAGAAGACGGCTTGGCCGTCAACGCCGCTTCCATCCAGTAGGCGTATACCTCCGAGTCGGCAAGAACGTCGGTCGCCAACTCCTGCTAGTGCCCCATCATTTGCATATTCTGCCACATCATCAGGCCGCCGAGGACGGCGTTTATCACCGACAAACACAGGCCGATGGTGGACATGACGATTCCGGCCACGGCCATGCCCCGGCCTTCGGAATTCTTATGGACGTTGACGCAACCCAGTATCAGACCGATCAAATTGACCGGGAACCCTAGTATCGGCAGGCACCAGGCTACCAACCCGATTATTCCCAACACCAGAGCCGCCACACTGCCCCCAACGCCTTTGCCGGGCTCCCTTGCCACGGTAATCACGGGGCCCGGAGCAGGATTGGCTACCGTTACCGATCCGCAACGACCGCAGCGCACCGTTTGATAAACCAGGTGGTCGGGAACCGCTAATGTTGCACCGCAGTGCTGGCAGTTGATGTTGATGGGCATGCACTACCTCCTCGTATTTCCCACATTCAAGGTAGCACTAAAGCACCAGGAATCAAGGTACTCGTTACCTGGAAAGACCGCACTACAATATCGCGGGCGCTTACGGTCTGCCCGTTTCCACATAGTCGGCCGTCCGACGTGAGGGTCTGTCTTATGTCTTTGCCATTCGAGAATCAGGTGGTGCTAATCACTGGTGGGGCACGCGGCCTGGGTCGGCAGTTGGCTCTGGAGATGGCCTCTCAGGGTGCCGTCATCGCCGCGATTGACCGCGATGTCGAACCGATGGACAGCTTGATGCAGGAACTCAAAGCCCTCGGACGCACCGGCGCGTTTGACCAGGCCGATGTTGCTAACCGTGCACAATTGTTTCAGGCCGTAGCGAGTCTGGAAGAACGGCTTGGCCCCGTGGAGATTCTCATTGCCAATGCCGGTATTGGGTCAGCGACACCAGCCACTGCGTTTGACCCCGAAGTTTTTGCCCAGCATGTCCAGGTCAACCTGATCGGTGTCGCCAACAGCATCGCGGCAGTCTTACCGGGAATGCTTCGCCGCCAGCATGGCCACCTGGTCGCGATCTCCAGCCTGGCTTCGTTCCGCGGACTGGCTTTTTTAGGCGGTTACTGCGCCAGCAAGGCGGGCGTCAACGCCTTGATGGAGAGTTTGCGCCTGGAACTGGCGCCGCGCAATATCCATTGCACCATTATCTGCCCGGGTTGGATTCGCACCGATCTGACCGCCCATCTGCCGCTGCCTAAGCCCGACATCATGCCGGTTGAAGAAGCCGCCCGGCGTATTGTACGGGCGATCTGCCAGCGGCGGGCGTTTTACGCATTCCCCTGGTCAACGGCCTGGGTGTTGCGTCTTTGCCGCCTGTTACCGCCTGGCCCGAGCGATTGGCTCCTGCGCTCCTACGGCCGCCGACTGCAAAAAAAGTTGGAACGGTTCACTCGACGGTGACGCTTTTGGCGAGGTTACGGGGTTTGTCCACATCGCAGCCACGCAATAGCGCCACGTGATACGCTAACAATTGCAATGGAATCACTGCCAGGATTGGCTGTAGGTATTCCGGCGCATCCGGAATGGTGATCACGTCGTCGGCCCGGCAAACCGCGTCTTTGCAGCCTGGTGTAGTGACTGCGATAATTGGTCCGCTGCGGGCGCGAATCTCCTCCATGTTGCTGATCACTTTATCAAACACCGCTCCCCGCGGAACAAGGAAAACCGATGGTGTATTTTCGTCCACTAATGCAATCGGGCCGTGCTTCATTTCCGCTGCAGGATAACCTTCGGCGTGGATATAGCTAATTTCTTTCATTTTCAGGGCACCTTCCAGTGCCACGGGATAGAGATATTGCCGGCCCAGATACAGGAAGTTATGAACCTGATAATACCTAGCAGCAACACGTCGGACGGTATCATGGCATTGCAGGGTCTGTCGTACCAGGTCGGGCAGGCGGCGCAGGTCCTCAATAATGCGGGTACCCTGGGCTGCGGATAAGTGACGCATGCGGCCAAAATACAGGGCGAGCAAGGTCAGGACTAATACTTGCGACGTAAAGGCCTTAGTACTGGCGACGCCGATTTCGGGTCCCGCCCGTAGATAGACGCCACCATCGGCTTCCCGGGCGATGGTCGAACCGACGACGTTGCAGATGCTAAGTGTCGGCACTCCCTTGCGTTTTGCCTCACGCAACGCGGCTAAGGTGTCCGCAGTTTCCCCAGATTGGGTGATGGCAATCAATATAGTATTTTGGTCAATCGGGGCATTGCGATAGCGAAACTCGCTGGCGTACTCCACTTCGACAGGAATGCGGCTCAGTTCCTCGAACAAATATTCGCCCACCAGACCGGCGTGGTACGAGGTGCCGCATCCTGTAAGTATAATTCTGTCCACTTGCCGCAGTCTGCGGGCTGAAAGATTCAATCCGCCAAAATGGGCTGTGGCATCCGTGTCATCGAGCCGACCCCGCATGGCGTTTTCCAGGGCTTCCGGTTGCTCGTAAATCTCCTTGAGCATGTAGTGGTCGAAGCCGTTGAGTTCGACGTCTTCTAATTCCCAATCAATAGCATGAACGCTTGCTTCGACCGGAGAGCGATCGCGGTCGAGAATCTCCCAGGTGCCGGGTGTCAGAACGCAGAGTTGGCCGTCATTGAGATAGACGGCCCGCTGCGTGTAGCCGACCAGAGCGCTAGGATCGCTGGCCAGGAACATCTCCTGTTCGCCCAATCCCACGACGAGCGGCGAGCCAAACCGGGCTCCGATGAGCACCCCCGGATGGCGAGGGCTGACGATAGCCAGGCCGTAAGTCCCCTTCAGACGCCCCAGGGCCTTGCGAACCGCCTCGAGCAAGTCGCCTTCGTAAAAATGGGCGATCAGGTGGGCGATAACTTCTGTATCGGTTTGACTGCGGAAGACGAAACCTTCAGTTTCCAGCTGGGTTTTGAGCGTTGCGTAATTTTCAATCACGCCATTATGGACGACGGCGACAAGATTGTTACCGCCGACGTGCGGGTGGGCGTTGATGTCGGTGGCACCGCCGTGCGTCGCCCAGCGTGTGTGGCTGATTCCGTGCGTGCCGGGGGCTGGTTTTTCGGCGACCAAGCGTATCAGTTCGCTAAGGCGACCGGCTTTTTTGCGGATGTGCAGGGTGTTTCCGGATAAAGTGGCCAGCCCGGCGCTGTCATAGCCGCGATATTCCAGGCGACGCAAGCCTTCCAGCAGAATCGGCGTGGCGTCGCGATGCCCCGTGTACCCGACAATACCACACATATTGCTCTCCTGACCCGAAAGGCTTTGTTGGGTGCTGGTTGTGGAGGATTTTCGCTCCTGCCCCGAGATTGGCGCCGTACGGAATTCGCCGGCGACGGGAGCTATCCTTAACTGGTGCAAATGGCATTCCCGGTTGGCATGTAGCAGCCTTTGGCAGCTCACGCAAGATCAACCTGCGATACGGCGCCGGGATGTGCAGGCCATTGGTAGAATGGCACAAGCGAAGGAGAGCAGGACGTGAAGGTGCTTACTCGCTATCTGACCATGCATCTACCGCAGCGCTACGGCTTTGTGAACATCACGCCACAAGTCGAACAAGCGGTGCAGGAAAGTGGCGTGAAAGAAGGTATCTGTCTGGTCAACACCATGCACATCACCAGTTCCGTTTTCATCAACGACGACGAGCGCGGATTACACGAAGATTTTTTGCGCTGGCTGGAGCAACTGGCTCCGTACAATCCGGACCCGAAGGTTTATCATCACAACCGAACAGGGGAAGACAACGCCGATGCTCATCTAAAGCGACAAATCATGGGGCGGGAAGTCGTGGTAGCGATCACCAATGGCAAGCTGGATTTCGGGCCGTGGGAGCAAATCTTCTACGGCGAGTTTGATGGGCGACGACCTAAGCGAGTGCTCATCAAGATTCTCGGCGAGTAGAGCAAGTGGGTAGCTCATGACGACCCTGGCATTCGCCGAAGCCGACGGTTGGGGGCACTCGCAATGGCAAACATTTGCGCCGTTCGGAATCGCTTTGGCGATTGGTTGTCTTATCGGCCTGGAACGAGAGCGTTCGACTCCATTGGAAAATCAGGGCTTGCCCGGCGGCATACGTACCTTTCCGCTGATCGGCTTGCTCGGCTGCACTGCGGCCTGGCTGGGAGAACAATTTCATTTGGCGGTCTTTATCGCGCTGACGGCGGGATTTGCGGGGCTGGTAGTAATGGCCTACTTCCTGACCGGCAGCCGTGGCGATATCGGCATGACCACGGAAGTCGCCGCCCTGTTGACTTACCTGTTCGGGGCCATGGTTTATCACGGCGAGTGGTTGCTGGCAGCTGGCCTGGCCGTTGCAACTACAGTATTACTTTCCCTGCGACGGCTGCTGCACGACTGGGTGCGGCGGATCTCTGAAGAGGACCTGTACGCTGCTCTGAAACTGGCGGTCATTACCATCATCATTCTGCCGCTATTGCCCGATGTGGATTACGGTCCTGAGCCATTCCGGTTGTTTAATCCGTTTCGTACCTGGCTGCTGGTGGTGCTGGTAAGCGGCGTGGGTTTTCTCGGTTACGTGGGCACGCGCTGGTTGGGCCCGGCCTGGGGATTGCCATTGACGGGCTTATTGGGCGGATTGATTTCGAGCACGGCGGTCACGATCAGTTTGGCCCAGCGGGCCGGCGAACAACCTGCCCTCAGCCGCCGCTGCGCCCTAGGGATCGGACTATCGTGGGCGGCAATGGGGGTGCGTGTCCTAGTTATCGTCAGCTTCATGCAATGGCAACTGCTGATGTACCTGGCGCCGCCGTTGCTGTTGGCATCGGTACTCGGCGGGTTGTCGGCCGTGGCTTTGTTTGCCCGGCTCATAAAAGACGAGGAAATTGAATTACCAGCTCGGAATCCATTTTCGCTCTGGTCGGCCATGCGCCTGGCGGGACTGTTCGTGGTAATGCTTTTGGCTGTCCGGCTGGCACAGTTTTACTTAGCGGATACGGGTTTGCTCCTGGTTTCGCTGCTGGCTGGCGTGACCGATATGGATTCGATTACTCTGAGCCTGGGGCAACTGGTGGCTCGCGGCGAGACGAAACCGGAGCTGGCCATCTACGGCATTTGCTTGGCAGCGCTGAGTAACACGCTGGTCAAGTCGCTTCTGGCATATCTTTTCGGCAAAGCGCGACTGGGGACATTCACGCTAATGATTGCCATGTTTACGGTGGTCGGCGGCGCTTTTGGCTTGCTGATTACCGCTGCCATTTTTTCATAAGCAGGCAAGGGCCATGGCTATGGAACAAGTAGTACACGTGCGGGTCGCCGACGTGCAGACAGGGGCTGTTTTGCCCTGCCGCTTGCGAATTCGTGATGCCAGTGGTCAAGTCCACGTGCCACTGGGATACCTGCACGACCCGTCGGTCAGACCAGGCGAGGAAGTCGGCGGACACTTGGTCGAGGGGGGCAAGGTTTGGGTATACGTGGACGGCTCCTGCGAAGTACGCTTACCACCCGGCCGCGTGTGCATCGAAGTGCGGCGGGGTTTGCAATATACTCCGATCGAGACGGTAGAAGATCGCGGCCAGGGTCGTATCGCCATCCGAATTGGCCTGGGGCGAGCCATCGAATCACCGCCGGGATGGTGTTGGGCCGACACCCGTGCCCACTGGCTCTCACCAGCTGCCGCCGCTCTCGAAGGTGCAGCGGAGGGGCTCGAACTAGTGCACGTGCTGGCGACCCGCTGGGACACACCCGGTCTGCCACGCCTGGCTAATTTGCTCGATTTCAGTGGCCAGCAAGTCGCGCTGGAAAGGCACGGCTGTAAAGTAGTAGTCAATACTTACCAACGAGGCGGCGCTTGGGGCGATCTGGCTTTGTTACACTGTCATCGTGTCGTTTTCCCACTGGTGGCCGGCGAACCCGGTTTTGAACATTACACCCTCGCTGACTGGTGCTATCAGTGCCACCGCAAAGGCGGCCTGGTCGTTTGGCCGGATTTTCCCGGTCTCATGGGCGAACGCCTTCCACTAGCTTTACTCGGCGAAATCGACGCCATTGAATGGTCTGCCCAGTCCTTTGCTATCGCAGAAGAACTTTACGCAGCTTCGGGAGAGTCTGGCAGTATCGAATCTTCCGCACCTGAGCTCGGCAGCTCCGATAGCCCATCCGATGTGGAGCAGAAGGCACCAGTGCCCCGTCGCCCAAGGGATCGGAAACTTAGCGGACTGGATTTATGGTACGCCTTGCTGAACACCGGTCGGCCTTTGGCCATCGTCGGCGCCAGCGGCAAATTGTCTAATGCGACGCCGCTTGGTGCTGTCCGCACGGCCACTTATCTGGCGACGGTCGAGGCAGGGCGAAGCAGTGGCCCATCAGCCGATGGACTGACGTTGGCCAACTGGGTGGCTGCAGTCAAACGCGGCCAGACCTATGCGACGTCGAATCCCGTCTTGCGATGGCAAGTTAACGGCGAGGAACATGTGTGGCGACTTACCGGGGCAGGTAATTCCCCTTCCTGGCCTGCCGACACTCTAAACCTGCACGCCGAAGCACGCAGTGTCTGGCCATTTTCGCGGTTAGAGTTGATTTGTGGCGGCCAAGTTTTGGCCACGGCCGTAGCCACTTCCTTCGAAGCGCTGCCCGGTCAGCCCGGTAAAGATGCGAAATGTTCCAATACGAACGATAACCGCGGAGCTTCAAAGTATCAAGTGTGGCGGGCGGAATTGTCCTGGCGGTTGCACAAAGTGGAACTGGCGCAGCTGCCTAGCAACTGGTTGGCACTGCGCTGCTGGAGTGAAAACCTCTTGGTCGCCCATACGTCGCCAATATGGATATCCGGCACGCCGCGACTCAGTGCGGCAGACCGTGAACTGCTCGAAGACGCTCTTCGCCAGAGTGAAGCGACTGTGGTCTCCTGGCCACACCCGCGGCGCGACCAGCTTTTACAACGCCTGAAGCAGGCTCGCCGACTCCTGGCACAAGCCACTGCCGCCGGCTAACGGAGAGGCATAATCGCGGGATTTTCCTTGACGGCATATCCGCCGACGGTTAAAATGAAGTCCCAGAGAGCATCTCGGTACATAGGTGAGTGGCAATCTGAGTACAGCAAAAGGAGGCTGGCCAATGCACCGCCGGACTGCTTTCACGCTGATCGAGTTGCTGGTCGTCATTGCCATCCTTGGTTTGTTACTAGCCTTGCTCCTTCCGGCCATCCAGCGAGTACGCGAAGCTGCTAATCGCATGCGCTGCGGCAACAACCTGCGCCAGCTCGCGATTGCAATTCACAATTATCACAACAATTTCAACGCTTTCCCGTACGCCGGTAAGAATGCCTGCGAGAATCCGGTGGATCCGAATGCCCCGGCGGGATATTGTCCGGATCCCAGCGGCTCAGGAGGTTGCTGCCGACCCTATCCGCATACCAATCCTGCGTTGCGAACCGAATGGAGCTGGACGTACCATTTGCTGCCCTATCTGGAGCTGGACTTCGTGTATAACAACACCAATGCCAGCCAGGTGGAAAGCTATATTGTGGCAATTTTCTACTGTCCGACTCGTCGCCGTCCCAGTGCACCGAGCCGGTCCGACTACGCTGGCAATGTCGGCAGTGCCAGTTCGCAGAGCATTGCTGACGGCGTGTTCATTCACAACAGCAGGACGTTCCGGATTTCTCTGGATGGCGGCATCGTAGATGGCACCAGCAATACGCTGCTTTTCGGGGAAAAACAGGTGTCGTTTCGGTTCATGGGTCGTCCGGGGTACTGTTGCGATGACAATGAGTCGCCGTTCACTCCTGGCTGGGATGCCGACGTATTACGTTTTGGCAACGCCACGCTGGCTGCCAACCGAAGCAGTGGGCCACCGGGACCCGACGACCAGGATCCTCATGATCTGGCCAATAGCCCGTCGGGGCCGAGTTCCTGGCGATTCGGTTCTCGGCACCCTGGCTCATTCAACGCCGTGACCGTGGATCATGCTGTGAAGCGAATTCGCTTCACATGCAATCCTGTTGTCTTTCAGAACTTGTGCGTGCGCAACGACGGCAATGCAGTCAATTTCAGCCAGCTCGAATGAAAGCTCGGGAGTGTTCCGATGAGTCATGCGATCTGTCGCAGCCTTTTACGTGGCTTTCTCATAACCGCTCTGATGGTTGCTAGCATACTGGTTAACGGTTGCGGCAGTGCCAGTCGGCCGGCCACGGAAGAGGAAATTCGCAAGTACGAAGAAGAGTCCAGGAAAGCGGTTCAGCAGGAAGGCGAACTGCAACGGCAAACGCAGGAACCATAGCATTTCGGCATCGGAAACGCACCAAGCCTGTTGCCGCATCTAGTCGGCAGCTGCCGGTTAGTGGGCGTAGCTTCTCGGTTGGAACTTCGCCGTTGCCCAGGTGGTTTGCCGGACGCAGGTGAAAGAACGGGTTGAGCGAGATTCCCGTCAAGCCACTTTGGGCTGGACTTTCCAGGAGCAGCACTGATAATTGCGGTCAGCGCGAATTCGCCTGATTTCCCCATGGAGCGACAGTAACCATGCTATTCGATGAACGACTGGAACGGGCTTTTGCCTATGCGGTACGATTGTTTGGTAATCAGAGGCGAAAAGTCGGGGGGACGCCCGTCGTGTGCCATCTGATGGCGGTGGCAGCACTGGTTGGAGAAGCCGGCGGCGACGAAGAACAGATGATTGCCGCTTTGCTTCACGACGCTGCGGAAGATGCCGGTGGTGAGCGGACTCTGGAGAATATCCGGCAGCAATTCGGCCAACGCGTGGCAGAGATTGTGGATTGGTGTTCCGAGACATTGCAGTATCCCAAACCACCTTGGCAACCGCGCAAGCAAGCGCATGTCCAACGCCTCTATCAAGCCCCGCCCGATGCTTTGCTGGTTTTCCTAGCGGATAAGGTGCATAACGCCCGTTGTTTGGTGGCCAGCCTACGCCGACTGGGGCCCGCGGTGTTTGAACGTTTTTCCGGTGGTCAGGAAGGAACCCTCTGGTATTGCCGCGAAATGGTACGGCTGTTCCGCAAGCGCTTGCCAGAATGCGACCTGACCGACGAGCTTACTCGCACCGTGGAAGAAATCCATCGCTTTCTTGAAAACCCACCACTTTCCCCTGGTTATGATCAACCGCATCAGCAGGACGACAGTCCAGGCTCGTGAGTGTGCAGCTCAAAGTGTTGGCCCGATGTTCCACGGGGCAAATTCTTCTTCACCCACACCGTGTAACTCGCTCTTGGTTTTCTTGCCGCTGGCCACTGCCAGGATTTCCTCGAAAATCTGACGGCCCACTTCGGCGACGCTAACCCCGCGGCTCAGGATGACGCCTGCATCTATGTCCATGTCGTCGGGCATGCGCTCATAAAGCGGGGTGTTCGTGGACACTTTGATTGTCGGGACTGGTTTACAACCATACACCGAGCCCCGTCCGGTGGTGAAGACGGCGATGTTGCAGCCTCCCGCGACCAGACCTGTCATCGAAACCGGATCGTAGCCGGGCGTGTCCATAACCACCAATCCGCTGCAACGAATTGGTTCGGCGTACAGGACGACGTCCATTAGAGCAGTGGTGCCGCCTTTCGCGACTGCCCCCAGCGATTTTTCGTAGATCGTGGTCAAGCCGCCGGCTTTATTCCCGGGTGATGGATTGTTGTTGATTTCCGCACCGAACAAGCCTGTGTACCACTCCCACCAGCGAATGCGCTCCACGAGTTTTTCACCGACGGCACGAGTGATAGCACGGCGTGTCAGGAGATGCTCGGCACCGTAAATCTCCGGTGTTTCGGCAAGCACAGCGGTGCCACCTTGTGCAACCAGGAGATCGGCGGCGTAACCCAGGGCCGGATTCGCGGTTACCCCACTATTGCCATCCGACCCACCACATTGGGTCGCCAGCACCAATTTGCTGGCAGGGATCGGCACACGCTTGACGTCATTGACCCGCGGCAGCAATTCAGCGACGGCTCGCACGCCCGCTTCTACGGTTCGGGCGATTCCACCACATTCTTGAATTGTCAGCACTGTCGCTTGCTGCGGCTTTCGCCCCAGTTGCAACAGTCCTCCTTCCAGCAAATGCACTGCCTGGGCAGTTTCGCAGCCCAATCCGACCAGAATGTACGCGCCGACGTTAGCATGGCGGGCGAATCCGGCCAGGGTGCGTTCTAGCTGCTGATGATCCGGCCCCTCAAAAGGCATGGCACAACCGCTCTTATGAGTAATGGCGATTACCCCGTCCACATTCGGATACTGCCGCAGTAAATCCGTGCTGCGAATTCGTTCGGAAATGTATTTGCTCACGCTGGCCGAGCAATTCACCGTGCTGATAATCGCCACGTAATTTCGAGTGCCATATCGTCCGTCGCCACGATCATAGCCGTAAAAGTACCGCACTTCCTCCGCGCGACGCAGGGGTGGCACCTCGCTGCAGAAGGCATAGTCCCGCTCAAACCGTTCCACGCGGACATTGTGGACATGCACATGCTCACCCGCGGCCACAGCACGAGTGGCGAAACCGATGATCTGGCCAAACTTGCGAATAGCTTGACCAGCGGCGATGGCGCGCACCGCTACTTTGTGTCCCATGGGCACCGTTGTCATTAAGGGAATTGGCTCGGCATCGCAATGAATCACCTCGCCGGCTTCCAGATGGCGAGCGGCAACGGCTACATTGTCTTCCGGTCGCAGATGCACCACATCCGGCACAGTTCGACTAGGATTCATGGCAATCCTCACGCTGTGGGGCAATCCCGGAGTACCACCTGGCACTTACAATGCCCATGCTGCCGTTGAGTCGCGTATCACGGGTATTGTATCCACGGGGCTTGCTGATGCCGGGAGAACGACACTGGCGGCAACGATGGCAGACGCTGGGCGAACTGCTGCGGATCAGCAATCTTCCTACCGCCTGGGCCGACATTGCCTGCGGCTGGCTGGTAAGTACGCGGCTTCGCTTCGCGCCCACGTGGAGCAGCCAGGAACTTGTCGGCTTTGTCGGATTGTTGCTGGCCAGCAGCGGACTTTATCTCTCCGGGATGGCGTGGAACGATTATTTCGACGCGGCCAGGGATGCAGTGGAACGGCCCTCGCGGCCCATTCCATCCGGTCGAACCAGGCGCGTGGTCGCTGCATGGGTCGCCGCGGGGCTCATGCTCATCGGTCTGCTCACTGCGGGGCTGACCGCGTGGGCAGCAGCAACGGCTTGGCCGATCGCAATCGCCGGTTGGCTGGCCTTTCTTATTCTCGCTTACGATGGTCTGCTCAAGCAGAACCTAGCGGGCCCGGTGATCCTTGGTTTGTGTCGCTTCACCAACGTTTTGCTCGGGGCGGCGTTGGCTGCTGAGCCATTCTCGGCGCTGATGATTTACCTGGCCACGACCAACGGCGTGTATATCACCGGGGTCAGCTACCTGGCCCGCAATGAGGTCGGAAAAGCTTCGCGCGTCGGGTTGCTTATCGCCGGTGGTCTGATCGCAATCGCATTGGCGATGAGTGCAACCACCAGCCTGCCAGTTTTTTTGCGGCGAATGGGAGCAGACTGGACTGTGCCAGCGTGGCAACTCGCTTTATGGTGGGCAGTTTTTGTCTGGTGGGGATTTAAGATTTTGCGAACCATGCTTGCGGTATTACGTTCACCACAACCTTGGCGGATACAACTGGCTGTTGGGCAATTCCTGGCCGGCGTCATTGTGCTCGATACGCTGCTAGCGGCAGCAATTGTGGGCCCGATGGGCTACGTCATCGCTCTATTGGTGCTTCCAGCACGGTGGCTACGGCGGCACTTTCCGCCAACTTGAAATCCGCGGTGCCGGACAAAGAATTTACAGGCTGAATGAACATCGCAGGCTTGCGGTAGTGTTGCGAATCCGGAATCAGGGCAGGTTATACGGTAACAGCACGACATTGGTGCTCCCTGGCCGGAGTTGAATCGAATACAGAATCATACCCTGGTCGGGCGCGACAAGGAGAGTTTGCGAGAGGATACGGCCAGTTTGGGCATCGCGGATAAGGATGGGACGGCGAGTCTGTGCGGGCAAGCGCTCCCACACGGTCTCGCCGCTCACCAGGCGAATCGAACCGCCAGCACCCTGGCTCAAACCGCTGATCAGCACCGGGATTTTCAAGTCGTTGCGAATGCCAACGCGTACTGGCGGCGGCTCCAAGGCAAGCGAGTCCGTGCCCTGCCCGCTCAGTAGCCAGACAATCACAATTATCCTGGCCAGATCACGATACATGCGGCCATTCCTCAAACTCATCCCATGCTTTAACGCGGCTAATCTGCCAACTTTGCGCTGAACTCGCCGGAATTTGTGGAAATTAACCTCGCTGCGGCCACACGGAACTGGCGATCCTTGGCGCTCACGCGAATCGCAATTGAGTCAGCCGCTGGGACACGGTATAATGACTGCAAACCATGGATCACTCAATGGGACGAAACAGGAATTCGGGTCGTGCTGTTGTGTCGTCCGCGGGTGGCTGATCTGCTTTTCTGCGTCTATAATCGGGCGTTGCACCCCGAGCTATTCGATGTTTTGGCCAGTCAGCGCGTGGAGCGGTCGGACTTCCTGCTGCATCTGTGGATAACATGCAGCGGCCATGTCCTGACCTGGACAGACGGGAAACGCCAGTTGACGGAAGTGGTGGCGTCGCAGCAGGAAACGTTGCCCACAGGCTGGCTGGTACGCATGCCTTTACGGGGCGAGCAGCAGGCCGACGTGCTTGGAATTCCTAGCGTGCGTTACCAGGCCAGCTTTCAGGAAGAGCGCCTCCCTCCGCAATTGTTTATTGAGGTGCACGACGAAATCATTCAGGATGGCCAAAAGGAAGGTATCCTGATACAGCTCGGCTTTGGTAGCCGCGTGGCGCTGGTGCCGGTCAGTTACCTGAACCCCCAGGCCCGTAACAATTCGCTGGTCGTGTACGCTTTTCACACGTTTCCGGAAGAATATACCGTTATCAAGACACAATCGCTGATCGAATCGGTGCGCTGAACGATCATGCTGCGGCTGAAGTTGCGGGTGACGCCCTCTGTGCCGCTGGAGGCTGAATGCATCCGGCCAGATGTGCTGTGCCATCTGGCGGTGCAGGAGATTTGCCGCCAGACGGTGCTTTACGGCAATCGCGAGGAGAAACTCGGCGAGTTTTTCGAGGTATGGGGCAATGGCGACGACGGCCAAGTTCACCTCGAAGGGGACTTGTCGAGGGTCAAATGGTTAGGGGCAGGGATGACGAGTGGTCGGCTGGTAGTACATGGTCCGGCCGGTATGCATCTCGGCTCGCAGATGCGCGGCGGAAGCATCGAGGTGTTTGGCTCGGTCTCCGACTGGCTCGGCGCGGAAATGCGTGGCGGCAAAATTCACGTGCACGGTGACGCAGGCCATCTCGTCGGGGCGGCTTATCGTGGCAGTCGGGCGGGAATGCGCGGCGGGGTCATCCTCGTCGAAGGGAATGCGGGGACGGAAGTCGGTCACGGACTGCGTCGCGGCCTGATCGTAATTGGCGGAGATGTCAGCGATTTTTGCGGCGTCAACTTGATTGCCGGCACCATTTGCATATTTGGTCGCGTTGGCTGGCGGATTGGCGCTGGACTGAAACGGGGCAGCATCGTTCTCGCTAGCGACGCCAGCGGATTTCAGCCCCTGCCTACCTTTCGCCGCAGCGGCGTAGGTGAACTGGTGTGGCTGAGAGTTCTGGGTCGGCAATTGGCGGCTTGGCAATTTCTCCCGCGTGCGATCATCGGCGATGCACCAAGCTCTACAGATGATGGGACTACTCCTGCCGTGCCAACCGACATCGTCCAGCGGCTCCTGGAGCTTTTTGCCCGGCCATTCCAGCGCTATTGCGGCGATTTCGTTGAGCTGCCTAAGGGCGAGATTCTGGTGCGTAGTTCATAGGATGCCATAACGGGCGAACGTTTCACGGACACTTTTGCCGGCAGCCAGTTCTTCGCGTACGCGGTCTTCTCCGGTGACCTTAGCCAATGCCAATTGCAATGCCCGTTCTGCCAGTTCGAATGGTACAACGACCACGCCATCAAAGTCGGCAAAAACAATATCGCCTGGATGAATCAGGCATTCGCCGATCAGCACCGGGCCATTGCGGAAAAGCCCTTGTAGCCGACCTTTAGAATCCAGCGGGCTGAACCCCGCAGCGAAAACGGGGAAATCGAGCCGGAGGATTTTCGTTACATCGCGCGTCAGGCCATCGGTAATGACACCGGCAGCACCGCGGGCCTTGCACGCCGTGGAAAGTAGTTCGCCCCATAGGGCACAGCTGGTGTCGTTACGGGTGCTCACCAGCAAGACGTCGCCCGGCTGGAGTTGATCTACGCATTCCATTTCCAGGGCGTAGGGAGTTTCCGGCATTTCGAGGGTTGGGCCGAGAGCCAGCGTCACCGCACGTCCCACGATTCGCCAGTGGGGAGACAGTGGTCGGATATAGTAGGGCAGGGCACTGGTGCGGTGGCCGAGCGCGTCCAGCACATCTGCCAGCACCGCGCTATACAACATCGCCTGATGGCGCTGATATGCTGCCAGTACGGATTCGCTCATGGGCTCAGCCTCCGCGAGAGGTTGGCCTGGCCAGACTGCTCAACCATACAATATCCGGGGCGGGGTGGCTGACCATCCTTGTCCACGATGACTCGGAAAATTCCGACCTCTATGCCCGACACCTTCGTATTGATTGCCGGCCGAACATCACGACAGGGAACGAGCCTGAACGAAAGCAAATTTGGCGCGGAGTACCTGGAGGAAACGCAGACCCTCTGGATGAACAGTGCCGACCTGACCGCACTGGGGCTGAAACCAGGCGAGCGTGTACGTGTACGCAGCGCCTGGGGCAGTGCCGAAGTGACGGTGCAAGCGGACAAGCGAGGAGAACTGCCGCCGGGGGTGGTTTTCCTCGCCTACGGAGATGTCTCCAGCCGACTCATGGGCGGCGATACACACGGCACCGGTATGCCGGACAGCAAAGGCATTGATGTGACTATCGAACGGCTAGTCCCGGCCTGACTCGCGACGGGCAATCCACACCAGCGGAGGCGGCAATGAGTGCGACGCAGACCGATTTGCGGATAGTCGAAAATGCTACCTGCACTTTTTGTGGCTGTGTCTGCGACGACATGGTGTTGAAAGTGCAGGGCGAACGTATTATCGAGGCGAAAAATGCCTGCGTGCTGGGCAAAGCCTGGTTTCTGAACCACCACGCGGAGGATCGACCTGTAGCATTGGTGGAAGGAAAACCAGCCAGCCTGGACGAAGCGGTAGAGCGGGCCGCTCAGATCCTCGTGACCGCAAAGTATCCGGTAGTTTATGGCCTGTCGGACACCACGTGTGAGGCGCAGCGGATAGCCGTTGCCATTGCCGATTGGATCGGCGGATGCGTGGACACTACCACTTCGGTTTGCCACGGGCCATCGGGAATGGCGTTTCAAGGTGTCGGCGAGGTGACTTGCTCGTTGGGCGAGGTCAAGAATCGCGCTGACCTGGTGGTGTTCTGGGGTTGTAATCCGGCAGAATCGCATCCGCGCCACATGACCCGTTATTCGACTATGCCCCGCGGACTATTTGTTCCCAAAGGGCGCAAAGACCGCACCGTTGTTTTGGTAGATGTTCGCCGCACCAAGACGGCCCCCGCAGCCGACGTTTTCTTGCAGATCAAACCGCGCAAGGATTTCGAGGCGCTCTGGGCATTGCGGGCACTGGTTAAGGGCATGCCGGTTAGTCCGCAAATCGAGCAGGAGACGGGTATTCCCCTGGCGCAACTGCAAGAGCTAGCCGAGCGGATGAAAAATTGCAAATTCGGCGTGCTCTTTTTCGGCATGGGCCTGTCCATGACCCGTGGTAAGCATCTCAACGTCGAGGCCGCACTGGCGCTGGCTCGCGACTTGAATCAATACACCAAGTTTTACATCAAACCGATGCGGGGCCACGGCAATGTAACCGGTGCCGATAATGTCGTGAGTTGGCAAACCGGTTATCCTTTTGGCGTGAATCTGGCGCGAGGATTCCCGCGTTTCAATCCCGGCGAATACACCACTGCCGATTTACTGGCTCGTGGGGAAGCGGATGCAGCACTGATCGTTGCCTCTGACCCGCTGGCCAATTTCCCCCAGCCAGCTCGCGAGCATCTGCGGCGTATTCCTTACGTTGCCCTCGACCCGAAGGAAACACCCACGACACGACACGCGACCGTGGCCTTTACCACCGCCGTTTACGGGATCAATGTGACGGGTACCGTCTATCGCATGGACGATGTACCGATCCGGCTACGGCCAGCGCTACCTTCTCGCTATCCCAGCGATGAGGAAGTCTTGCGTCGCATCGAACGGCGAATCCGACAACTGCTGGCCATCGGAGTTTGTCCGGAGAAAGACGGAAGCGGCAATCATGGTCGGGGAAACTAGAAACGACACACCTTCGGAACAGAACCACGAAGGTCTTACGTCCTGCACCCCAGCAGGCACAGATGCTGGTGAAGCGACGACTGGCCAAAACCGAGAAAAACCAGCACGCCGCCGCCCTGCCAAGACTGTCCTGGTGGCCTTCAAGGTCGAGCAAGAACTGGCCCGGATTCTCGACCGGTTACCGAACAAGAGTGATTTCATCCGCCGCGCCATCATCGCTCAATTGAATATGGCCTGTCCGCTTTGTGATGGAACTGGCGTGTTGCCCCGCGGACTGCATGATCATTATGCCCAGCATCTGCGGGAAATCGCTCAGCGAAATTGCGAGCGCTGTGGGCGAAGTGAACCGCTGCCGGCTTCCACCGCGGAAATCCCTGCGGCAGACCGCCCCAGACTTGAACAATTCTTTTTCGGCGGGCCGTTTTATTGCCACAACTGCTATGCCACCGCTCCTGCTTGCAACGATTGCGGCTGGCACATCGCTCCGGACCAAGCCGCCCACCACCAGCACGAACACGCTCCCTGACAGTTGATTGGACCGCTTTTTCGGCGAACTGCGAACTGGTACCTTTGGCAGACAGCAACATCGGTAGACCTCCCGCCTGCCGGGCTCGAGGTGCACAACCAACTGGCAATCCAGCCGCTGGTGTAGGTTACGATCCTCGCTTTTCCGGTTCCGCCGGCAACACTTTCACGCAAAGGCGATATTGCACTGCCTGAGACGATTGGAGTACCGCTCGCAAGTACCCAGAGCCGTGGATGTTAGCCGGCCGTGGTTGACCAGGCAATGTCCACGCCTCCAATCTCCAGACGCTATCTGCGTCTTGTGCTTCCGCCATCATCGTCCAGACGTTGCTGCGGAGTGATAATGTGCTGCCCCGGATTTGCGGGACGATCGGGGTGTCCATAAGCGGCAGGGGCATTTGCAGGCGAAAACCGGGAATCGTCCATTGCAGATTGGCCACGTATTCCAACCCGGTCGCCGACAGAGCTATCGCCTCGCGGACGATTGGCCCGCCGTATATTTTCCAGATAACGCTCCAGGCCAGGGTTTCGCCAGTTTCTTGTTCGACTTCGAGTGTCACGTCGTACCAAGGGGTGGGCAACCCGGCCAAAGGTAACCAGCAACCATCGGCTTCGCGGTACATCGGCCCCAGGGCGAGCGCGTGCGTCTGGACGCCTTCCGGCGACGAACCATCCGACATCAGCACCGATGGGCTGTCCCAGAGGACTAGCTCCTCGCCCTGGTCGAATGCGAAATAGACAACCCCCAGCGCCCCACCGCTACTTTCGCGACGCAGCGCCATCACCAGCCGATAGGCACCACTGGCAGCCAGTATTCTGTACGGTTCACTCAGCGTTCCTTCTATGAGCAGGGAGCCGGGTAAAAATCGCATGCTCATATCGCGAAAGTGCCGTAGCCATCAGCACGAGAAACTGTTGCGTGAGCGGGTGCGGTATACTACAGGTAATGAGCCACGAAACGCAGAATATCGCGAGCGGAGATCACGCCCAGTGGGCGATTATCACGGACTACTGGCAGGTGGCGATAATCCCCCGCATCCATTTTGTGCACAGCGAACAGCACCGAATGGTCAGGATGAACGCCTTCTGGCTTGGGAGTCATGAACATGCTGACCGACAGATTTTCGAATTGTTCGTGCTGGCCAACCACGCGCATCAGCAGGTCCCGTTCGCTGAAAATACCGAGAAGTTGCCCGGTCTCATTGACCACCAGGACCGCCCCGATGTTAAAATCCACCATGCGGCGGATGGCTTCACGGACCGGCGTATTTGGTAACACCGTGACCGGTTTCTGCGGCCGCAGTTCCTTGACCTTGCTTTCCATCAGAGCCTCGCCCAGCTCATCCCGTGGCTGGGGAACGTCCAGGGAAGTCAGGGCTTGACCGCAGTACATGCAACTTTCTTCGCCCGGCAGGTTATCGTAGCCGCAAAAAGGGCAGATCACCGCGACGCCTCCGCCATGCTTCTATAGCGCTTACACCCATAGGGCAAGTGGACGGAAACCGCTGGCTCGTCGCGCTGGACGTCGGCAGACCAGGGCACTCAATCCTGGGCTGCCGGGCCATTTGCTTCGTTTTCTTCGACGACCCAAATGTCGTCGCTCTGGAAAAGTTCTTCCAGTTTACCTCGACCTTTCGCCTTGATGACGTCCTCGACCTGACGGTTGAGCAGTTCTTCGAAGGTAGGGCGTTCGATGGCGCGAAAGACCCCCACCGGCTCGGGGAATTGTGGGTAGTACATGCGGCTGAGAATAAATGCAAGCGTGGGTTCAGCCGCCTTCTCGTCATGGATGACGAGATCGTCCACGCTGATTCCCTTGCCCAGTTCCACTACCTCCGGTTCCAGCCCATTCAGCCGGATACCCTTATTGCGTTCCTTCCCGAAAATAAGCGGCTTGCCGTGCTCCAGATAGAGAATGTGGTCGGACTTAATCTCCTTATCAGTCAGATACTCGAACACGCCATCGTTGAACACCTTGCAATTCTGATAGACCTCGACAAACGCGGAGCCTTTGTGGAACGCTGCGCGACGGAGAGTTTCGGTGAGGTGATTCACATCCACGTCCACGGTACGCGCCACGAAAGTCGCCTCAGCCGCCAGCGCCAATGTAATCGGTCGGATCGGATTCTCCACGGAACCTAACGGGCTGGACTTGGTACGCGTCCCCAGTCGGGAAGTCGGCGAGTACTGCCCTTTAGTCAGCCCATAGATTTCATTGTTGAATAGCACAATCTTGATATCCACATTGCGGCGCAGCGCATGGATCAGGTGATTACCACCAATAGACAGACCATCGCCGTCGCCTGTGATGACCCAGACCAGCAAATCCGGCCTGGCTACTTTCAAACCGGTGGCAAAAGTCGGGGCCCGCCCGTGAATCGTGTGGAACCCGTACGTGTTCATGTAATACGGGAACCGGCTCGAGCAACCGATACCGGAGATAAACACAAACTTTTCTCGCGCAATCCCCAGCGAGGCGCAAACTCTTTTCATCTGCGCCAAAATCGAATAATCTCCGCAACCAGGGCACCAGCGGACGTCCTGGTCGCTGGCAAAATCCTTTGGAGTCAGAGTCGGGAGCGTTGCTGTCGGCATGGTCATCCTCGCGGTGAATGTCGGCACTTATCCGTGCCTGGCAAGCGATGCTCTCGGTTGTTTGTCCCCGATGTACCGGGATCGTGCTTAGCTTCAAGGCAGCATACAGGTGGCCCTTTGTCGTGCTGATGGCGAAAGACTCACGGCTTCAGACACTGAGAAGCTCGTGAATTTTCTCCTCGATCTCACTGACCAGGAATGGCCGGCCCTGGACTTTGTTCAGGCCGATGCATTCGACCAGATAGCGCCCTTGCAGAAGCAGCCGCAACTGACCCGTGTTCAATTCCGGTACCAGCACGCGCTTGTATCGCCGCAGCACTTCCCCGGTGTTTTTGGGCATGGGGTTGAGATACCGCAACTGGGCGCAGGCGACGCTCAGTCCTTTGCGCTGTGCTCGTTCTACCGCGGCCAGGATTGCCCCGTAAGTGCTGCCCCAGCTGATCACCAGCAAATCGCCACTCTCCGGGCCTTTCACGCTCAGGGGCGGAATATCGTTGGCGATATTGGCGATCTTTTGTGCCCGGGTACGCACCATGTGCTCATGATTGAGTGGGTCATAACTGACGTTGCCGGTCACGTCTTCTTTTTCGAGTCCGCCAATGCGGTGTTCCAGTCCAGGCGTACCGGGCAGAGCCCACGGTCGCACCAGCCGCTCGTCTCGTTTGTACGGCATGAACTGGCCATCCTGGTTCGGCTCGGTGGGATGCTTGATTTCGATTTTCGGCAATTCTTCCGGTTTGGGAATTGGCCAGGGTTCTGCCGAATTGGCCAAGTAGCCGTCGGACAGGAAGAAGACCGGTGTCATGTAGCGTACGGCCAGGCGGATCGCCTCGATGATCATGGTGAAACATTCCGCAGGCGATGCCGGTGCAACAACGGCTAAGGGCGATTCGCCGTTACGCCCGAACAGAGCCTGCAACAGGTCGGCCTGCTCGGTTTTGGTAGGCATACCGGTACTTGGCCCGGCTCGCTGCACGTCAATGACCACGACGGGTAGTTCAGCCATCACGGCCAGGTTAATCGCTTCCGACTTAAGGCAAACGCCCGGCCCACTAGTTCCCGTCACGCCTAACGCGCCACCGAATGACGCCCCGATGGCACAGCCGACAGCCGCGATTTCGTCTTCTGCCTGGATAGTTATCACGCCGTAGCGTTTCATTTCGGCCAACGTGTGGAGAATGTCGCTGGCCGGCGTGATCGGATAGCTGCAATAAACCAGGGTTTTGCCCGCGACTTGCGAAGCGGCGACTAAACCCAGAGCTGTTGCCTCGTTGCCGGTAATCTTGCGATAGCGCCCTGGTGCGATCCTGGCTTTGGGCACGCGGTACTGCACCGGCAGTTCTTCGAGGGTCTCGCCGTAGTTGTACCCTGCCTTGAGAGCGCGGATATTCGCTTCCACCACCGCCGGATTGCGGGCGAACTTTTCTCGTATCCAGCGGAGCGTCGGTTCCAGTGGCCGTTCATATAGCCAGTAAACCAGACCCAGAACAAAGAAATTGCGGCAGCGATCCACCTCGCGGGGACTGAGTTTCAGGTCGCTCAACGCCTCCCGATTCAGCCGGGTGATCGGCACGGCCAGCACGCGGTATTTTTTCAGGCTACCGTCTTCCAGGGGATTGGTTTTATAGCCGGCTTTTTGCAAATCGCTAGTGGTAAACGCGTCGGAATTGACGATGAGGATGCCGCCTTCTTCCAAATCTTTGATATTTGTTTTGAGAGCTGCCGGATTCATGGCCACCAAAGCGTTGACGCGGTCGCCAGGGGTGTAAATGTCGTAGCTGCTGAAATGAATCTGGTAACCGCTGACACCGGCCAGCGAACCTGCCGGGGCACGAATCTCCGCAGGAAAATCCGGCAGCGTGCTGATGTCGTTGCCGAATACCGCCGAGACGTTGCTGAATTGAGTCCCGGCCAGTTGCATGCCATCGCCAGAGTCGCCAACAAAGCGCACGACAATATCCGGGCGCTCTTCAATGCGCCGCTGTTTAGTCAGATTGGTTTTGGCGGCAGCTTCCGCAGTCGCGCTCATTGGTCCCAAGCTCCTTGGTGAGGCAAGCCGGCCAGCTCCCTTTCGAGACCCGGTCGGTGCTCTGCTATTCCTCTAATGTATCTTACGCCTACCTGAGCGAGAAATCCCATCATCGGCGGCCAGGTTGGGTCCTGTCCTAGCCGCCGTATTCTTGCTGCACCTGGTTGGGATCGGGCGGCTGGTTATAGACGAGGTCGGGCATGTGTTCCGCAATGTAGTGGAGAATCCTCTTGATGGATAGGATAGCGACAGGTGCTCCAGCCTCATTGATTACGGGAAGGTGCCGGTAGCCACCGTGCTGCATCCTTCGCAGAGCCGTGCCCACCGTTTCGCAGTCGCGCACAGTCACCGGGTTAGGCGTCATGCATTCCCGCAAGGGGAGGTTGAGGGGTTTGCCCACGGCTAGAACCCGACGGACCAGATCACGCTCGGTAAAAATGCCGACGATCTGGCCTTCGTCGCAGATGACGACGCAGCCGGTGCGTTTTTCCTGCATGCGGCGGACTGCTTCACGCACCGTGTCGTTGGGCCGCAACAACAACGGTTTCTGCAGGTCAGTCAACTGGCCGACTTTTTCACTCCGCAGATTGCGGTGGAGTAACGGCATGGTGGCGCTCGTTCGAGGTGACAGTTTCGGCCCGGATCACCCGCTTCCTTCTGTCAAGGATACCACGTTCGGCTTGACGTGGCAGCCAAATAAAGGGCATCGGCTCCGGCGCCGATGTTTTCCTTGGCTTCAGCTTTGCCTTGCCGTTGTTTCCCTTAGCAAAACTATATGAATTTCGTCCGGCAAAGTAAGGGCAACTTGCAAACTTTTTGCATCAGTTACCGGTCGCCGTAAAATCCACACCTGGCCTTCCCGTGCCTGCCGTATTTTGCTACAGTCCGCCGACTCGATTATCCACAAGACCGGCAAGAGGAAAGTCGGCATGAGGCGAGCGATCTGGCTTGTGATCGGTGTGGTGAGCTCGTACGGTGCAGCGGCCGGGCAGTTCCCAATTCCCGGATGCAGCGGCAGTACCTGAGGGCCAGTTTCCATTCCGACCGGCCGGGCGCCGGTTTCGGTAACGCCAATCGCTGAAATCACCCACGCCGAGCCGCGTTCTGCAACTCCAGGTGGTAGAAATGCACCGGCGCCCCGACCGGTAAACCTGCCGCCAATCCCGCGCATACCGACAGCACAGCAAAGCCCGTATCTGCCACCTATGCCGGAAATGTTGCAGAATCCCGCCCGATCGGTAATGCCCTCGACGCATTCCCAACCAGGCATGGCATCATCACCTGGAAGTGGGGCTGCTCCCGTAGCTGTAACGGCCACGACCCCGGAAAAAGGAGCCAAATCTCGGACACAAACGGTCATCCGCGGACGGTTGGACGAAGATTCTTCGCCGCGACCTCCGGCTATCACGCTGCCACCACCGGAAGCGCTTGGGTTGATCCCGCCCCGGACACCGATCCGCGGGCAGAATGCTAACAATTCAGTTCAGCACGATCCTTGTGCCAACGGGGGGAATTGCGCGACTGCTGATTCCCATTTCAGTTCCGACCGTCGTGGTATCCTCGCGCCGAATGCAACTTCCCCAACGGCCCTGGACTGGTCGGGACTACGGCGAAACTGTGAGCAACTTGGAATCTCGGCCTATCGGTTGGAGAAGTTGGAGACCGGCCAGTGGCGGTTTGCTTGCGTCCTGCCCGCGCGTTCTGGTCAGACCCAGCGGGAAGTCGAGGCCATCGCCGATTCCGAGACGGCAGCCGTCTCCGCGGTTTTGCAACATCTCACACAGAACTCCGCCAGCCAGTGAACTCGAACCTGGCCAGATGGTTCGGGCTACGCAGCCGCTGAACTTAGCAGACAATGAGGCGACAATTGTCTGTGGCGGGCAGGACTTCGCCAATCACTGCCGCCACGCATCCGCTGTTTTGCAAGCGATCTACCAGCTCCGACAGCCGCGCTTTTTCCACCGCGATGAGTAATCCCCCGGAAGTTTGCGCATCATAGAAAATTTCCATACGCAGCGGGTCTGGACGACCTTCGATGCGCATTCCTGGTTCGACGAACAAGCGGTTGGTTTTACTGGCACGGGTAAAGAATTTGCGCTCCACCAGTTCCTCAACTCCCGGTAATAACGGCAGACGATCGAGATAGATGCGGAAAGTGCAAGCGCTGGCCTGTGCCATCTCATAAGCATGTCCGGCCAGACCGAACCCGGTAATGTCGGTCATCGCGTGCGCGGGCACAGTTCGGGCGGCTTGTGCTGCCTCACGGTTCAATTGAATCATGCTGTGCACCGCTGCCCGATACGTCGGTTCCGGACATTTGCCGGCTTTGTGCGCGGTGGTTACGAATCCCGTACCCAGCGGCTTAGTCAATACCAAAGCATCGCCGGGTCGGGCACCGGCATTGGTAATCACCTGGGCAGGATCAACTACGCCCAGCACCGAAAGTCCGTACTTGATTTCGCGGTCACGCACGGTATGACCGCCGATGATGACACAACCCGCTTCCTGGCAGCGTTCTGCGCCACCGCGTAGGATTTCGGCCAAGACCTCCAGCGGCAATTCGTCGTCGGGAAATCCCACCAGGTTCAGGGCGGTTTTCGGCGTGCCGCCCATCGCATAAACATCGCTCAAAGCATTGGCTGCCGCGATCTGTCCGTAAACAAAGGGATCATCTACGACCGGCGGGAAAAAATCCAGTGTCTGCACCACCGCCAGTTCACCCGTGAGACGATATACCCCTGCATCGTCGGCCGTCGCTGTGCCGACGATCACGTTGGGATCGGCTATTTTCGGCAGATCACGCAGCACCTGCGCGAGGCCCGTGGCGGGCAATTTTCCCGCTCAACCCGCGCAGCTGGCGTAATCCGTCAGCCGTTTCTTGCGACCCAGATTCCACATCCGCCTGACCTTTACTGCCAGACAAGGGCCATCTGTTAGGAAGAAAAGGCCCACGAGCAACCGTCCTGCTCGCGGGCCAGATCGCTAAGCTGCCGGTTTGCTTATCGGGTCGTGTTCCAGCACCAGCGTAGCGGCATTTGCGGCTGCTACAGCCCGGCTCGCTTTTTCAGTTGCTCGACGACCCAATTCTCGTCCGGGAATTGGCCGGTTTTCAGCTTGGAGTAGAACAGCTCGCCGTTGACGCTGATCTCGAAGCATCCACCGGTTCCTGGCACCAGAGTAAATTCGCTAATTTTGTTTTTCAGAGCCGTGAGCACCTGGCCCGTCAAACTGACGGCCCGCGGTTCATAGTTTCACACATAGCAATATTCCAGCCGAATCTTCATCGCTGTCCTCCTTTCTTGGGTTTTGCGGCGTTGCCTGACCAAGTTCAACCTTGCGCAGGTTGGCCAGTATGGCGCCGATCCGCCATAGTATGCTATACCACGGGCACTACGCCATCAATTCCATAAGCAAGCCCAGCCAACGAGTCGCGATACCGCGACGCGGCAATACGGCTCACGCAACCCCCTGAGTTCTGGCCGGTAGCACCACGGGTCGAGATGCAGCCAGCCGAGTTCTTGGACGACGCGGCCCTGGCGCTGATGTCGTCAGTGTCCGCCAGGCCTGAACAACTCGCGGGTGTCGAGGAGGATGGTAACCGGCCCGGAGTTGACCAGTTCCACTTCCATATCCGCGGCGAAAACGCCGGATTCCACGGGGACACCGAGAGAGCGGACAGCGGCGATAAAGCGTTCGTACAACTGTTGCGCTTGCGACGGCTGCGCTGCATTCACAAAACTCGGTCGCCTTCCCTTGCGACAATCGGCCAGTAATGTAAACTGGCTGACCACTAATACTGCACCACCTACCTGCAACAGGTCCAAATTCATTTTGCCCTGCTGATCGTCATGAATACGCAAAGTCACGATTTTTTCCGCCAAGCGATCAGCATCCTCATCGGTGTCTTCCCGAGCTACGCCCAGTAAGACCAGTAGCCCCTTATCAATCCGGGACACGGATTTACCCTGCACGCGCACTTCGGCTCGGCTCACCCGCTGAATTACGGCTCGCATACGACTACCTATTTGAACCTGCACCCTTCAGCATCCAGCGGGATCAGGCGAAATCTAGCTTCCGCTGTAGATGCGATAATTTATAGTCGGGAAAATATTATGCCGCGCTTCGAGTTTGGTCAGCCAATCCTCGTCAATGGCCTGCTTGAGGACTTGCTCGTAGAGGGCATTGAAGTTGAGGATATGCACTCGTGTTCGCTCGCGTGCGTATTCGACCATGGTTCCGGTTTTCATAATGAAGGCCCAGTCGCTAGACTGTGCCAGGAGCAATTCCCTCGCCATCTGATTCAGGGCGCGTTCTAATAAACCGGTCGCCTGGGGAAATCGTCTGGCCACTTCCACCATGCGGTCGGCCATCATGTGTAGATGCGGGTATATCCAATCGTTAGAACCTTCGAGCCAGACCTCGCAGTAACCTTTCCATCCCCAACTGGAAAAGGCGGGCTGGCAGATTTGCAAGCGCGGCTGCAATTCCAGATATTGCGGGACCGTGATGGTCTTGATGGTCTGCTGATCGTAGCAGATTTTGCGAAACAGGAAGTTCAGCCAATCGGGTCCTTCAAACCACCAGTGCCCGAATAATTCCGCATCATAAGGAGCCACTACCAGAGGCGGTCGGCCACCCATGAGACCGTGCAACCACTCTACTTGTTTTTCGCGGTTAAACATGAAATTGCCGGCATGTTCCGCTGCTTTCTCCAGCGCCGCTTCGGGTATATAGGGCAACTTATGGTCCGTCGGGCCGGTGATTTTATAGTACTTGATACCCAGGTTATGCCGGATGCCGATACTGTGCAAGTGCGGACGAATATAGTCATAGTCAAGGTCGAAACCGACATCGCGGTAAAACTCGCGATAATTGTAATCCCCGGGATAACCCTCAATGGCGCTCCAGACTTGCTTAGAGGATTCGGTGTCGCGCCCTAAAGCGGCAACATTAGTGCCGGGGCACAGTATCGGGGCATAGACACCGAAACGCGGTCGTGGGTCGGCGAAAAGCACGCCATGGGTGTCGAGAAAGAAGTAGCGGATCCCGGCCTGCTTCAGATATTTTTCCATACCGGGCGCGTAGCCGCACTCGGGCAACCAGATGCCGCGAGGTCGGCGGTCGAAATGGCGCTCGAATTCACGGCAGCCGATTTCTATCTGCGCCCGCACGGCATTCCAGTTGATGGCCATCAGCGGCAGGAAGCCGTGCGTCGCCGCGCAGCTGATCAGCTCCAACTTCCCGGTCTCGAAAAATCGGCGGAAACCGAGCAGGAGATTGTTAGCATACTTGCCGGCGAAGACCTCCCGGCAATGCTCGAACCTTTGCAGGTACATCCGTGCCAAGCGGTGAAATTCGGGTTGCCAGCGGGTGCGCTCCAGTTCTTTACGTGCCAAGGCGATCAAATTGTCGAGGTGCCGCAAGTAACGATACTGTAACAGCGGATCGGTAAGCATGGCGGCCAGGGTAGGCGAGATGGACATCGTCAGCCGCCAATCCACGCCGTCTCGCTCCAGGCCTTCCATCATGTCCAGGAGGGGGATATAAGTCTCGGTGATCGCTTCGTAAAGCCAATCCTCTTCCAGGCAATCCTCGTATTCAGGATGGCGGACGAAAGGCAGATGGGCATGCAGCACCAGGCACAGGTAACCTAAAGGCATAATTCCATGTCTCCATCAAGGCACAGCAATTTCGACCGCACGGATGGGGCCGAGCACGTTTCCAGTGTAGCAGAAGGTTCTGGGTCTGGCGAGTCGCAAATCCGGAACCCTATGCGGAGAGTCATTCGGACGTTCTGCGTGGTCGCGTTGCTCAGCGGAATCTCCTGGTGCCTTGCGAGCGGGCAGACTCAGGAGTTACGGCAAAAAAGAGAACTGGAACTATGGCAGGGCAGTTGGCGTGCACTGGCCGGCGAACGCGATGGTCAGCTTCGGCCGAAAGCCTTTCTCGACGCCTTGACAGTAACTGTCCAAGGCGATGTCATGACTATGCAGGTGGGCAAACGCCAGCAGAGCTTGCGCCTAGTGCTCGACCCCACCGTGCGACCGAAGGCCGTGGATTTAGTTCACCTCGAGGGCAAGGAGCAGGGCGAAGTGTGGCTGGGCATTTATCAGTTGGACCCGGATCGGCTAAAGTTGTGCGTCGCTCCGCCCGGATCGCCACGACCTGACGATTTTTTGACCCGACCCGGTTCCGGCAGGGAACTCCTAATTCTGCAACGCCGAAACACTGGCAGTAAAACGCAGCCGTGAGATGCTTGTTTCGCTACCGAGGCGCCCGGCACAACTAACAAGCGGCCCGCGAATATTTCGCAAGCCGTTCCTGCACGAAAGGATGCAACCGCCGCCCCTTGCCAGCGCTCTTACCGCCAGCCATGCGGATTATACCAAGCTGGCGGGTTCCAGAGCCAGATGCCTGCCTTCGATGCGAATTTGCCAGTAAGCGGAAAGCTTCAGTTCGCCGACGTGGCAACGGCCAGCGTATGCAACGGCAGTTGGGCAACGCAACAGCCAGCCGTCTTCCATACCGTAAAGCCAGAGTTCGGGAAATTCCGGGACGTTGATATGCGCCGTTGCTACTGAAGCGATTTGCAGGGCGGTACTGACCAGAATGGCAGCGTGCACAGACAGGCTTGGGCGTGCAGGGGGTTTCCAGGTCAATCGCGCTGTAAGCAAACGCGGCTGGGGAAGGGCCAGATGCAACCGACACACTTCGCGTCCAGCGTCGCTGAGCAGAGTCAATTCCGTGTCGGGCCACCAGAGGCCTTCGTTGGCCTCGCGGCCCTGGTAACGGCAACGGCCAGCCGCCCGCCACACATACGACTCACGATCTCGCTCAATCCATAAGTGCTGCGGATACAACGGAGCCAGCAGGGGCAGATCGGCCTGATTCGGCTGACTTGCCGAGCCCACGCTCAGTCGCCGTTGCTGGTAAATCAACGTCCCGCCTGCGCCGTCTATCCAAAGCACTGCCGCTTGCGTCATGGGCACTGCCGCCGTCCTAATTCACACTAGCCGGAGCTGTCATTATTATGGCAACCTGAACACCAGCGTTGGAGTTCGTGTGTTGTCGCTACGTGGTGCCAATGGGATGGCCTTGAGCTTCGAGTAGCGAATGCGTGGGGCACCGGGTGGGCTGCGAACTGGATGAGCGGCATGGGAGTTGTAAATCTGGGAAAACATTAGTGAACGTGAGCAAGACAGGAACAGGTGTCAGCAGTGGGGCTGGCGTTTTTTCGCCGGATTGCCAATGCCTGACGCCGATGCAGCATGGGGACGTGCTGCAACCTGACCGGACAACAGCAGGAGCCGGGACCGGGAAAAGTTCGGCTGCGAATCGAAGAATTCTCGGGTCGGGGTCACGAAGGAGGGAATCATGCGCGGGAAGCGGCAACGCCTGCTGGCAGCGCTGGTGCTTGCCTTGATTGCCAGCCAGGCAGCACACGCCAAATGGTGGGTCTGGCCGTTCGGACGCAAATCTACCACGGATACGCAAGAGGCAACCCAACTGGCTGACGACGCGGGGATGTACCAGCCGACTTTGCCCGGTTGCAGCAGCGGTTGGTGCAATCATCGCTTGCTCTCCGATTGCACAGAAAGCGGCTGCAGCGACGATTTCGGCTGGTATGCTGTGGGCGATTTCATTTTCCTCCGCCGCGAACGTCCCAGCCAGACCTTCCTTGGTCGCGAAGTGGACCTGACAACCCTCCCGGTAAGACAACTCCGCGACCTCACTACCGACACCGACCGATTCGATTACGAACCCGGTTTCCATGTTCTCGTCGGCCTGCCGATTAAACCGGAATGGTCGGTGGAGGCCTCCTTCTTCGGCATTTTTGACTGGTCGCAGGAAGCCACCCTCGTCAATCGCAATCCACCGTTGTTTGGCATGGACTCTCCCTACTTGACGATCAACGGCGGTGCGGTAGATGCGCTGCACTACAACTATGAGACCGAGCTGCGCAATTTTGAGGCGAACTTCCGCAATTTCCGCCCCTTCGGGCCGTTCTGCACTTTGTCCTGGTTCTTCGGTGCCCGTTACATCTGGATTACCGACGAGATCACATTGAACGGTACGGAGAACCTCTTCCTCACGGCCGAACGCACCCACGCCGATGTGGATAACCATCTCGTCGGCGGTCACGTTGGAGCCAGCCTGGCCGTGTCGCCTTTCCACTGTCTGAGCATGGGGCTGTATTCCAAAGTCGGCGTGTACGGCAACATCATCCGCAGCCGTATCAATAACTTCCTGCGCGATCCCGCTGCTTTCCCTGCGGAGACGGAACGTTTGTTGATCGCTCGCGACGATGGTGCGACGGGCGTCAGCCTGGAAGCCGGTGCCAAAGTCGCCTGGCGGATCACCAAGAATATCTCCATCCGCGGTGGCTATAACGTGCTGTTCCTCGATGGTCTGGCCCTGGCGCCCGATCAGCTCAACATCAACCGCCAGGTATTCGCCACTACCGTGCTGCTGGATCGCACTACCGTCTTCGGTCGCCAGCCTGGCCGGACCGATGAAAACGGCAGCATGCTGATTCACGGCTTTTCCGTCGGTCTGGAAATCGACTGGTAAGGCCTTCGACTCCGTCCTTGAACAGTGTTGATTATGAGAAGGGACACCTCGCGTGTCCCTTTTTGTTTTTGGCGGGGCAGTTCGCCTTGCAATTTTTTTCATCCTGCGCTAAGTTGTCGCCACCCAAGCTGGAGCTGCACCGCGAACTGGAGGAAGGGAATCCCATGACCCCAGGCACGGATGCCGAGGATGCGCGAAATGGGCAGTATACGCCCGCTTGACATTGCTTATGCCTTCACCTCGGTACTGGCAGTGGCTGTTGTAAGTGGCCATGACCCGGCTTCTTCCTTGCTGGTGCAGCAGGCATTGCGGGAAGCTCAAGCGAGTCTGCAACGCGGCGAGCCAGGAACCGCCGTCCGCGTGCTCGAGCGTCAACTCCCTTACATCAACGGCAACGCCGTTTACCTCGAATTACTCAGCCAGGCTTACGAAAGCTATTTGCTCGAACTTCATCAACTGGGTCGGACCGACCTGTTGAAAACCTACCTGGAACGTTTGGAAATCCTCAATCCGTCCCGGGCGGAGGCTTTGCGCGAACAATGGCAAATCGGCTCTAATCCGCGTTCCAGCCATCGCATGGTCGCCCGCGGACGCCTGGATGATGATGGTTTGCCCGGCAGTGTCAGCCCATCCGACTTGCTGCCATTGGCCGACCAGGCTTTCCTTCAAGGGCACTATGAGCAGGCGCGGTTGCTGTATTGGCGTGCCCATCACAGCCGACAGCGCCTTTCTGCCATGCAGCGGCAGCGCTGGGCTTACGCCACCTGGCAGCAGATTTATCTCCTGTTGCAAAAGCCGGCAGGACCGATGATTTACTGGCCGGTCGTTTACCAGGAAGCGCTGCAGGTTATTGAATGGGCACCCGACTGGCAATTTGCCCAGCGACTGCTGCAGGAATTGCAAGGCAAGGCGCTGTCCTATCGTTTGAACGTCCAGCATGATCCCCAGCGCCACGGGGATTGGCAGGTTGCCCAATCGCCCCACTTTCGTATTTACCATCAGCAGGCCAATCTGGCGGATCAGGTTCTATCCTTGGCTGAACAAACGCTTTGCGTGAATATCTGGTTCTGGTTTGGCGAACTGGTGCCGCCGACCTGGGGGACTCCCTGCGAGATTTATCTCCATCCCGACGGCCAGGCGTTCGCTAGGGCCACAGGTGTGGCTGCGTCTGTGGAGGGTTTCTCCACACTGATGCACGACGCCCATCATGCCGGACGCGTTCTGGCGCGACGTATAGACCTGAACGCTCAGGCTCCCGGCTTACTTCCCCGCCTGGTGCCACACGAAACTACCCACGTCGCCCTGGCGGGCCGTTTCGGACCTCATCCATTACCCCGCTGGGCTGACGAAGGTTTGGCTCTGCTGGCAGAGCCTCCCGAAACTCGCCAATTCTATCGTGACCAGGCGCGACTGGCGCTGCTGCAAGGCACCGCTTTGCCTATTCAGACGCTTATCACCCTCGAAGACTACCCGCCTCACTTTCAACCCACGACCTTTTATGGGCAAAGCTTGCTACTGGTCGAATACCTCTCCGAGCATGGCGGCAAGTGGACGTTAGTAAACTTTATAAATGAGGTCCGTCGTTTGGGTTATGAGCCGGCAGTGCGTCGGTGGTATGGCCTGGATTCTCTGGAAGAACTAGCACAAAATGCCTGGCGACGCCAGGTCGCCGCAGGGCAGGGGCAAGCGGCCCACCTGGCATTGCCATTGGCACGTCCGCACAAATTTACAGCGACGACGCACCCGGTTGATAACGGATGGAATCGCCGCTAACAGGGCGAGGTCTCCGCGCCTTATTCCCACAATGCCCAGAAAGCTCAACTGCTGTGGCGAAGCGGACTGGCACCAGGGTTGCGAGTATCGAAACACGGCTGAAACAACGTCGGCAACTTCCATAATTCGCTCGAGGTAGGAGTCGTATCATGACCCGTATATGTGTTTACGAGGATGCGGTTGTCGAGAACTTAGAACCCGCCACCTTGACTCGGCCTATGACCGAGGTCTTCGCCGGCACCAGCCGAATACTGGATAAATTCCTCCGACTCTTTAACCCAACCACGTGGGGACTGTGGCTGCGACCGGAAATGGTAAGTCTGGCGAAATGTTTATACCCTGCGGTGCCGATCAACGATCCCAGCTGGCTCGCTGAAGACGAAGTGATTCTGGTGAATGCACGCTGGCTGCCTCCGCAAACCCTGACCCTTGCTCCGGACGCGCGAGTAGCCAGGTGCGAAGACACCCCGGTCATCATTCGGCTGGCACGTAACCAACTCTCGGAGTTGGACCAGCACTGGCCGCTTCATTTGGACCGCCTGATTTCCAGCTTGCCAACGCAATCCGTACCCGGCACGGTGGTGCGATTTCCCTGGGACTTGATAGCGGCCAACGAAGAACTCATCGTTGCAGAAGCCCCCAACTGGTTCGGGAACCGCATGACTCGCTCACCGCTGAATGCCGTAATCCTAAACGGCGACGAACATAATCTTTATCTAGATGCGGACACAGAACTGGAAGGGCCTATTGTCATGGACACGCGCCAGGGCCCGGTGATCGTGGATCAGGGCGTACAAATTCGCTCGTTCAGCCGTATCGAAGGCCCGTGCTATATAGGACGACAGGCTCAGATTTTTAGTGCCCGAATCGGTCGAGGAACCACGATAGGGCCAGGCTGCCGCATTGGTGGCGAAGTGGAAGCCACTATCTTTCAAGGTTGGTCTAACAAGTACCACGATGGCTTTGTCGGCCATTCCTGGATTGGTGAGTGGGTCAATATAGCAGCCGGTGTGCAGATCAGCGATTTACGGCATGATTATAAGCCTGTACCTATGGAACATCGCGGTCGCCGTCAGGACACTGGCTTGCTAAAGTTGGGCGCTTTGATCGGTGACCATACTAAGCTTGGGCTAGGCGTCTTGGTGAATACGGGCAGCAAATTTGGTATCTTTTGCAGTGTATTACCCTGGGCAGGTTACGCTCCTAATGTCATTCCGTCGTTCTGCCAGTTGGTACACGGTGAACTGCGCCCTTGCCACGACCTGGCGGAATTGCTGGCAATAGCTTCCCGTGTTATGTTGCGTCGAGGACGGGAACTGTCTCCCGAGCTTAGCGACCTATATCGGCAGGTTTATTTACGCTCTGCCCTTGAACGTCTCAGTCGCACCACCGCGGTCTCGAAGTGGGCACTGCGCGCCGGTGCGTAGCGGTATAGCATTCGGTGATTCCCCGCCCAATTTCACTAATAAATTCGCGCTCGACACGCTGGAAATGGTAAATGGCTTAGCCGGGCATGTAGTGACGTCGTTTCTTCATAAGTCCGTTTCAGGAAATGATGGTCAATTCGGGTTGTAAAGACTGGCCGTCCGAAAGTGCCGCTCCGAGCATTGACATTGCAGCATTGGATTGATAGGTTGCCCAGAAAATCGGCAACGGCTCGGAATTGGAAAGGGATCTGGAGCGGCTGATGAAACTGTCGATCGATTCTTATTGCTATCATCGGTACTTCGGGGAATATTACGCGGGTTTGCAAGAAGAAATCCGTGAGCGTCGTACGGTGTGGCAAATATTAGAACGTGCCAAACGACTAGGTTGTGCCGGAATTTCCCTGGAAAGTTGCTACCTACCTGCGCAGGAAGGGACATTTCGACAGGAGCTGAAAAAAGCTCTGGAGCGAAGAAACTTAGAAGTGGTGTGGGCGTGGGGACATCCTGATGGCTTGCGCTCCGGAATCGATCGCCAGGCCGAAGCAGACTTAGTACGGCACTTAGAATATGCCCGCGAAATAGGGGCGCGGGTCATGCGAATCGTTGGCGGAAGTTGGCGGAGTCGGCCGCCACGCTGGAATGAACATCGGCGGCAAATGCTGCCAGTCCTGCGACGAGTTGTCCGACAGGCGGAACGAACCGGTATCGTCCTGGCGCTGGAAAACCATCTGGACTTCACCGCTGACCAATTGTGCGACTTAATGCAGACAGTAGATTCTCCGTATCTGGGAGTTTGTCTCGACACCGCGAACAACTTGCGTATCTACGAATACCCGGTCGAAGTGGCAGAGAAACTAGCACCCTGGGTGCGAGCAACTCATATCAAGGATATTGTCGCTTATAGAGGTGATCCTCGCACATTCGGGTTTTGGCCGAGCGTTCCTCTCGGGGAAGGCGCCGTAGAAATACCGAGAATCCTTGAAATTCTGAGACAAGCGGGCTACTCCGGACTGCTGGCCATCGAGATTGATTTTCTTCATCCTCGTTATAAGTCCGAAGATAGGGCAGTGGCACGAAGCGTTCGCTACTTAGCTGGTTTGTTAGAACAGATGTCGAAAAATATGAGCGACTAGCCAACAGACCACCTTGCGTTTGCAGATGCCTGACATGATCGGAAGTAGGCAAGTGCAGCATTGCATACGAGTTACTGGCTAGGCGCTCTTCTTTAAGATGCTGTCAAGCTGGTGACTTGCAGCGATTCCGGCAGTGGCTGGTGTGCCAGGGCTATGACGGCTGTTGAGCATTTTCCGTTGCCACCACCAAAGCAATGCGGCCGGAACCAGGACAGGCCGAACCACGAATGTTTCTAATAATACGCCGACAGCTAAGGCCAATCCCAGGTGTGCTAAGGTCACCAGGTCGCTAAGCATCATGGTGGCGAAGGCCCCAGCCATAATTAGTCCGCATACGCTGATAGTAGCGCCGGTGCGCGACAGAGCTTCGCAGATACCGTAGAGTTTACCGAATCGGCGTTGTTCTTCACGCACACGTGTGATCAGGAAGATGTTATAATCTTCGCCGACGGCTATCAAAATGACGAAGAGAAAATAAGGAACTTTCCAATCAGTGACGCCCAGAGCAGTTCCGAAGCACATTGTTCCGAGTAAACTTACCGCACCGAGAGTAACGAAGTAATTGAACAGGACGGTGGCGAGGAGGTAGATTGCCCATCCCAGACTGCGTACGACGGCGATGAGGATGACCAGGATGCCCACCAGGACAAGCGTGTTGACGCGCCAGCGATCCTGTTGGTGAACGCGGGCCAGGTCAGCGGTAAAAGAGGTAATGCCGTACAGTGCGAATCGCGTCCAAAGCTGAGCGTTGCCGACGTAACACTGGAGCGTTCGCTCGATCTCAGCCAGGGTTGCTACACTTCTGGGTGAGAAAGGTTCGCTGCCGAAGACCACTTCCAGTCGCGTGACCCATTGGTCGGAAACTCGGCGAAGATAGTGGGAAGAAGCGAACTGAGTGACCAGCCAATTAAAGCTCTCGCCGAGCCAGGCCCGGTTCGGTGGTGTGTCCTCGACAGAGGACGTACTGGCGAAACTTCGCCCCAGGGGCTGTGTCCAACTGCGAACCTCGACGACGTTGTCCAGTCGTGTGAGCATGTCGGTGATTCGTTGGACGTGTTCACGGAGGATTGCCTGGGAAGTACCGCCGGGAGCCACCAGCAGCAGCGTGAGTGGGCCGATTTCTCCCGCAGGAAAATGCTGGCGGATGATTTCCAGCCCACGTCGGCTCTCGGCCTGAGGGGATAACTCAGCACAGACGTCCATAACAGCGCGACTGCTGGCACCGTACCAGGCCAGAGGCGCCAGCACGAGCACTGTAACACTTCCTATGGTGCCTGGCCGCGCAGCGAGGTGCTCACTGACACGTTGCCAGAAGTGGCTAATGGTGTCATGGGCTGTAGCCTGGTGCGGCCTGGAGAAAAAACGGCGCTGGCCCCATCTAGCCAGGCACAGAAGGCTAGCCGGGGCGAGTGTTAGGGAAGCCAATAAGCACACAGCCAGACTGACGGCGACATAAGGCCCGACCGCGCTGACCCGTGCAAATTCGGCAAAGCTCATCATGGCCAGACCGACGATCACCACGCCGGCGCTGGCCAGTAGAGCCACGCCCACTTGTCGGTATGTAATCCCCATCGCCTCCGCAGGGGGTCGGCTTCGCAGTTCCTCAAGGAACCGGCTCAGCAGAAACAGACAATAGTCGGTGCCCGCTCCAAAAAGCACTACGACGACGAAAATGCGGGCGATGTTGATAAGGGGCATTCCGGTAATGGCTGACATGATTTCCAGCAGCTTCAACGATACCCAGACGGCAGTAGCGACGGTCACCAACGGTACGGTGGCAATCCAGAGGTTGCGGTAGAGCAGTAGCAGCAAGCCGACCACAAGCGCCAGCGTCGCCCAGGTAGTGACATCGAGGCTATGATACACGGCCACGTTGAGATCACGGCCAAACCCGGCGGTACCGGTGATCGTGAGCTGGACAGGTGGCTGGTCGCCATGTTCGGAATTGTGTGCCTGCAGCAGGGAATCGGCGACGCTTTGTACAGCATGAACAGCTTCGGTGGCGCGATCATGAACGAACGGCCAGTTGACATCGAGGATTACCAGAGTGCACTTTTTATCAGCGCTTAGCAAGCGCGAGCCAAAAAATGGCGAGTTCCAGGAGCGGATAGCTCCAAGCCCGAGATCCGGCCGTTGCTGCCACAACTCCTTCAGCGAGTTTTCCAGGCGAAGCACCAGTTGCAGTTCCGGTTGTCCGAGGGGTGTTTCGCGAAACAGAACGAGCACGATAGAACTTTCGGCAGCCACTTCACCAAAACTCTGGCGCAATAATTGATAGCCCCGGACGGTAGGACTGTGCTCCGGCAGGAAATCGCCCGTGTCCGGAGGCATGTACGGAGCCAGCTGATTTGCTACCACCGTGAGCAATAGGGCGGTTAGCCCCCAAGTTGCCAGAACAATCCATGGATGATACAGGAGCACACGCCAGAAAATTCGGGGCATGGTTGAAATTGGCGTCTTCTGAGTAGGGCGGAAATATGGCAGTAGTGTTCAGCAGCGGGACCTGCTTTCGCAATTGCGGAGGCCGCACCGGGGCTATCAGGCCAATGGATTGCAGCAGCCTGTGAGCATCGCCATTACTGCGATGGGGGATTTTCGAATGTACCGTTCTTACCGGGAATCGCTCGCTGCGTAAAGAGCGTTTTCGCTGTCCGGAAAAGCTAGCCACCAGTTGGGCTACCCCTGCAGTTGGCATCACTGGGCAGGGCAGGCCATAGCGCGTAAAAAGATTGAGAGGCGAAATGTTCGGTTATCACGGTCGGTACTTACGCATAGACCTCAGCCGCAGGCACGCCGAGGCGGTGCCCCTGAAAGAATCTGTGTTGCGGCGATTTCTAGGGGGTGTCGGACTAGGCGCCTGGCTACTACTGCGCGAATGGCCAAAAGACCGGATCAGGTCGGGTGACGAGCCGCGAGGCTTGGCCGAGCCCAGCTGGTTCTACGGTTTGGAAGCGGCGTTGGACGAGCGAGCACCGCTGATCCTGGCGTTCAGTCCGTTGGTTGGCTCGCCGGTGACTACGTCCGCGAAATTTGCCGTGGTGGCTTGCTCACCGCTGACGGGTCGGTTCAACGATGCCTTATGCGGCTCACAATTTGCCCTGGCTGGGAAGCGAACCGGCTACGATGCTCTGGTGATCTGCGGCCAGGCGGCAGAATTGTCCGTCGTGCTGATTGACGAAGACGCCGTGCAAATTGTCCCCGTCCGGCACCTCCGCGAATTAACAACCTCGCAAACAGAAACAGCCCTGCGCGCGTGGCTGGGCGAGGACTGGGCCTTTCTAACGATTGGGCCAGCAGGCGAGAATCGGGTGCGTTTCGCAAGCATCAGCCATGCCAATCGGCACGCGGGTCGGGGCGGTCTGGGAGCGGTGCTGGGAGCCAAGCGGATCAAAGCGATTGGCGTCCGCGGTCGGCAAAGCGTGCGGTTTGCCCGGCCGCACGCGCTGGCCGATTATGCACGCGAATTGTCGCGACGCTCGCTGGGTCCGGCGACGGAAAAATATCGTGAACTCGGCACCGTAACAAATCTGCAGGTGTTCCATCGCCTGGGAGTGCTGCCCGAACGTAACTTTCAAACGGAGACTGCGGCCGACGACAGGGCCAGCGAGTCTGCTGGCGATGGGGCGAGGAACCTTGCCGAAGGCTTGCAGCATTATTTTCACAATGGCCAGCGGAGGATTAGGCAAGGATGCGTGGCCTGCACGATCGGTTGCGAACACGTTTATGCGGGCCCGGAACCGGTGCGGCTGGAGTACGAAACGGCGTTTGCCCTGGGGCCGATGTGCGGCCTGTATGATGCGGAAATGGTGTTGCGACTGGCACGGCAGTGTGATGAACTGGGGATGGATACCATCTCGGCCGGCGGGACGTTGGCCTGGGCGATGGCCTGTGCAGAACGGGGCTGGTTGCCCGGTGTGGACTTGCGATTCGGAGACGCCACGAGGATGTTGCACTGGCTGAACAAGATCGCGGCGCGGGACGGTTTGGGTAACTTGCTGGCGGAAGGGAGCCGACTCGCTGCTACCCAAATCGGACCATTCGCCGAAGCACTGGCCATGCATTGCAAGGGATTGGAATTGCCCGGTTACGACGTTCGCCGATTACCGCATCTGGCTCTGGGTCTGGCCGTGGCAGCTCGCGGCGCGGACCACAACCGTTCTAGCGCTTATGATGCCGACTTTTCTGCCGACGGTCAAAGCGACTGCCATCCCGAATCCTGGGCGGCACGAGTGGCTGCTTGCGAAGACCAGTCGGCGCTACTGGATTCGCTGATATTGTGCAAGTTCCTGCGGCATGCAGTCGCGGATTGGTTTGAGGAAGCCGCCAAGATTTTGCACCTGATTACCGGTTGGGACGTCTCGGCCGAAGAACTGCGGCAAACCGCCAGGCGAATCGTCCACGCGAAAAAGTTGTTCAACCAGTGGGTCGGCTGGACGCAGGCAGAAGACATGTTGCCGGAGTGCCTCTTCGCAGACCGATCAGATGTGGCCACCCTGGGTTCATCCAGCTGCGGTGCCGGATGCGACCAGGACGTCAAGCGTCGGAGTTTGCTGCGAGAGCAATTCCTGGCCGCACGACAGGCTTATTATCGGCTTCGCGGCTGGGATGACGCAGGGCGCCTTGCCGACCCGGAGTTGGCGGAAGTGTTCGCCCAGTAAGCGGCACGGTTGCAGTTGCCTGGACAGCATTACATCCCCTGGAAGGCGGCCGCGATTGCAGCGTGAGGATGGCCAGCATCACTGCGGCAAATGAACCGAAACCGGGCGAAGCTGGTGGCGGGCACGCGGTTGACAGAAGCGGTAGTCGGCATACACTTTACCATTCCTTCGACGAAGGACGAAAGCGGGAATTGGGATGAACGACGCCATTCGCAAAGCCGAAGTCCTGATCGAGGCGCTGAGCTATATCCGGAAATTTCGCGACCGGATCACCGTCATCAAGCTAGGCGGCAGCGCCATGGACGAAACCGAAGCACTGCAGGCGACCTTGCAGGATGTCGTCTTCATGGAGACGGTGGGAATGCGCCCGGTGCTGGTACATGGCGGAGGCAAAGCGATAGACCGCGCCATGGCCCGCAGCGGACTGGTGCCGAAAAAAATTCAGGGACGCCGCGTGACCGATGAGGCGACCTTGCAAATCGTCGTGCAGGTTCTGCGAGACGAGGTCAACGCGGAGATTGTGCACCGCATCCAGCAGCTCGGCGGTCGTGCTATCGGATTGCACACCGGTTCACTGCGAGCGTTATACGGGGAGAAGCTGCTTCTGCCGGACGACAAAGGCGAGCCACTCGATTTAGGCCGCGTCGGAAAAGTCACCCGCGTGGACACCGACTTGATTCGTAACGTCTGCTCAGCCGGTGTGGTGCCGGTGATCCCGTCGCTAGCGGTGGGAGAAGATGGCGCCTGGCTGAATGTGAACGCCGACACCGCAGCCGCTGCCGTAGCTGCGCACCTCCGGGCGGAAAAACTGGTGTTTCTTACCGATACGCCGGGGTTGCTCCGTGATCGCCGCGATCCCGGCTCGCTGCTGAGCAGTATCACGGCGTCGCAGTGTCGGCGGCTCATTCGCGACCGCGTTATCGAGGAGGGCATGATTCCAAAAGTCGAAGGCTGCCTGGAAGCGCTGGCCGCAGGCGTGCGGAAAACGCATATCATTGACGGCCGCATCCGCCATTCCTTGTTGCTGGAGATTTACACGGACCAGGGTATTGGCACGGAAATCGTCCTGGATGAATCATGACTGCAGTGCCTGGCATTCGCCCGTCGTCGCTGGCCCTCGATTAAGGAAGGCACCATGGCCCAGACAACCCGCCTGAGTTCGCAACAGGTCATGGAGCTATTTGACCGCTACGTCATCGGGAACTACCGGCGTTTTCCGGTGTGTCTGGTGCGTGGCGAGGGGTCGTATGTTTGGGATGCGGAGGGAAATCGCTACCTGGATCTGTTTCCCGGCTGGGGGTGCAATTTGCTGGGGCATTGTCCGCCGCGAGTCGTCCAAGCGGTGCGCGAGCAAGTCGGCGAGCTCATCCATGTTCCCAACACCTGGTATATGGAAGCGCAAGGTCGGCTGGCACAGGCGTTGAGCGAACGAAGCTTCGGGGGGCAATGCTTTTTCTGTAACAGCGGTGCGGAAGCGGTGGAGTGTGCCATCAAGCTGGCGCGGCTGCATGGGAGACCAACTCGTTACAAGATCATCGCCATGCTCAACAGTTTCCATGGCCGCACTTTCGGTGCCCTGAGCGCGACCGGCCAACCCAAATACCATCACGGTTTCGAGCCATTGCTTCCGGGCTTTCGCCATGTACCGTTCGGGGATGCGGCAGCGGTGGCCGACGCCATTGACGACGAAACTTGTGCCATTCTCGTCGAGCCAGTGCAGGGCGAGGGGGGCATTCGTATTTCTCCGCCGGATTACCTGCGGGCGTTACGCGAGCTGGCCGATCAGCATAACCTGCTGCTGATTTTCGATGAGGTACAGAGCGGGCTGGGGCGAACCGGCAGGTGGTTTGCTTATCAACACTGGGGCGTGGAACCGGATGTGATGACCCTAGCCAAGGGACTAGCCGGCGGTATTGCTGCAGGCGCAGTTGTTGCCCGCAAAGAAATCGCTGCCAAATTGCAGCCGGGAATGCATGCCGCCACGTTCGGCGGAAACCCCGTCGCCTGCCGGGCCGCTCTGGCTACCCTGGAGACGATTGAACAGGATGGCTTGCTGGCACGGGCGGAAGTGATTGGCCAACGTTTTCGCCAGCACCTGCTCCCTTTGCAGCAACGTTGTCCGTGCATCCGCGAAGTGCGTATTCTTGGCGCCATGGTTGGTATCGAGCTGTACGCGGACGGCACGAGTATCGTTCAGCAATGTCTGGAGAAGCGCCTGCTGATCAACTGCACGCAACAAACGGTCATCCGCCTGCTGCCGGCCTTGACTATCAGCGACGACCAGATTGACCAGGCATGCGCAATCCTGGCGGATGTGCTGAAGACAGCGAGCGCTGAGTCGGCCGTGACCAGCAGCCAGACGGCAGTTACCAACACGTGAATCCCGGGTAGGAGAAGTTGTCATGCGGCATCTGCTAAGCCTGGCCGATTTAACCCCACAGGAGTTGACAGGGCTAATCACGGCCACGGTGCAGCGAAAAAAACGAAAACGACAGGAATCGCCGCTGCGACGTTGCATCCTGGGACTGATTTTTGAGAAACCGTCCCTGCGAACGCGTGTCAGCTTCGAGGCGGGAATGGCGCGACTCGGCGGCAGTAGCATTTTTCTTAGCGGTCAGGAGGTGGGTCTGGGCGTCCGCGAGAGTCTCGCGGACTGTGCTCGTACGCTCAGCCAGTATGTACAGGCCATCGTGTTGCGTGTGTTCCGGCACCAGACGGTGGAGGAATTTGCCCGCTATGCCACCGTCCCTGTCATCAACGGTCTGAGTGACCGCGAGCATCCCTGCCAGGCTCTGGCCGATTTCGTGACCATGACCGAGTTGCTTGGTGATCTTTCCGGCCGCACACTGGCCTTTGTCGGGGATAGCAACAACATTGCTCGGTCGCTGGCCATTGGTTGTGCCATGCTGGGTATGCGCTGGCATCACGCTTGCCCACGGGCATTTCGCTTTGAGCCAGGCTTTTACTCCGGTTTGCAGCAGCGTTTTCCCCAGGCGGTGCTGCAGTATTTCGACGAACCGGCGGAAGCGGTGCGTCAGGCCGACGTGATTTACACCGATGTCTGGACAAGCATGGGGCAGGAAGGCGAACAAGCGCAGCGCCGGGAGGCCTTCGCACGATTCCGGGTGGATGCGGAATTGTTGAAACATGCGCCGGACCACGTGCGGATTATGCATTGCTTGCCGGCGCATCGCGGCGAAGAAATTACCGACGAAGTGCTCGACGGTCCGCACAGTGTCGTCTTTCACCAGGCTGCCAACCGCATGCATGCGCAGGAAACCTTGTTGCTATGGCTCTTAGGGAAACTGGGGCAGCGAGTGACGGTTTCCCGAAGTGTCCGCAGTGGACGAAACAGTTGAGCCGGTGGCCACCCCGAGATACAGCGTCATCGTCGGATATTCGCGAACAAACCCGCAGGCGTCCAGCCAGGCCGCCGCTGGTGTTTGCGTGATCGGGGCGTTATTCCAGGTCTCGACTCGCAATCGGCCGCGAAGCCACGGCTGCCAGGCTTCGGCAAGTTGACGCAAAGCAGTGACCGCCTCTTGACACTCCGCAGGCGTAGTGTTCGGGCAAGAAGTGAGCCTTTTTCCGAACGATTCCACCAGCACAGCAGGTCGCCCGCCGTACCAGAGCAGCGCATTGCCCGGCCGACGAAGGTTTCCCGGGTGGTCGCCGACCCAGTGCTTGTCCAAAGCAGCGCTGATCCCCACCAGCGAGGCCGGGTCAATGGCGTGAACCGCGACCGGCTCCGTAGCCGGAAGCGATCCAGCGGCGAGCCAATGTGCTGCCTCCGGTAAGGCGTATTGTTCGCCACTGAGCCCGGCTACGAAATAACCCCGGTACACCTCTCCGGCCCACTCCATCTGTTCCAGGACCTGTCGCAGTACCGACCAGGGCGGGCCCAGACCATCCCACTCCGCCAGTTCGCGACAAACCAGGCCGAAACGTTCCAGCAGCAGGTGCACTCGCCAGAGCACCGCCAGTTCCGCGGACGGTTTTGCGGACGACAACAGGAACCATCGGCCTTCACCACCGGCGTATTGGTAACGCAGGTTTCGGCGCGAGGGCGAGGTGCCCTCCTGCCAGGCATCCCAGCGCTCCGCATATCGCAAAACGTCGAACTGATCGTTGGAAACCAACCCGGCAGCGAGAAGCTCCATCAGGGCGCGGCGAATGCGACTGGGAGATAAGCCGCTGCCGCGAGCCAGGTCCACGACGAAACTGGCGCCCCGCTCTTTGAGCCATGCCTGGACCTGCAAAGCCTCTGCAGACAGTGGCAGCGGGTCGTCACCGCGTAGCCAAGCGGCGTAATCCGCATCTAGCCGGGGCAGAAACGCCAGTTCGCATTGGCTCGACCGTGGCTGCCTGGTATCGGCGTCGGCGTCGTCCCTCGGCCAGCGAGTCAACCAGAGCCATTCACCACTTTGCACCAATTGATTGAGCCAGGCCGGCTGGTAGTCGCGCAAGCGCGCTCGTAACAAGAGCGGTTCCCAGCACTGCCACGGCAGCCACAGTCCTTGTAATCGCCGCAATGCTTGCCGCAATCCCTCCAATCCCGATGGCTTCTCCGCGTTGGTCAAGCCTTGCCAGTGCAACAGGAAACGAGCGAATCGCTCCAGGGGCACCTCCGGAAACGCCGACCGTCGCTGATAGCGTTGCTGTCGGACTGCGAATTCGGTCAGCTGTCGGCGTGTGAACACCGTTTCCCCGGACTCCTGCCAGGCACAAAGCCAGCCTTGATTCACCCAGGCATGAAGTGTGCGGTGCAGCCAGTCTGCTGGAAACGGATAGCGTTGCAGGATTTCGTTGACGGTCACCGTGGCCCGGTGGTGCAGGAACCGGCGGAGTATCTCCCGTCGTGCCGATTCGACTTCCGTCGGACTCGGTTGGCCAGGAGCACCAGGGGTGGGCTCCTCCTGCCTGCTTATCGCGAAGGCCGTTTGGTAAAGGGGCAGCTCTTCGGTGGCAATCCAGCGCTGGGGCTGTCGCAACTGGCCAGGTAGATTCCACAACACCACGCGCTTCAGCTCAGCCAGGCGTTTCAGCCGCGGTAGCTGTTCGGCAAGAATCTCCTCGGGCAGGGTATCGCCGCGACGCCGCAACCATTCCGCCAGTTCGTGCTCATTGCGGATGGCAGGCTCCAGCGCTTGCTGTGCTGCCGCCAGCATGGTTGCCTCCGGGGCAGGCGTTTGCGTGGCACCGAGTAACTGACGGAGTTCTTGCGGGTCAATCGTGCAAGAACAGTCAGCCCCTTCGACGCGGTCGTAGTCGTACATGAACGCCCCGATGAACTGGAATCGCAACTGGGCCGCGAATGGTGACGGGAACCCACGCACGAACCGGTGCAGACGAATTTCTCCCTGCTGTATCTTCTCCAGCACTTCGCGTAGTCTCGGTAAATCAAGATGCTCACTCACGCATTCGCGGTAGGTTTCCACCACAATCGGAAAATCGGGTTGACGCCGCACCAATTGCAGCAGGTTGCGTGCTTTGAGCCGTTGCAGCCAGAGGGGCGTGCGGCGGTTCGGTTGCAGCCGCGGTAGCAATAACGATCGCATGGCGTTGTGCCGAAACCGGATGGCAAAGAACGCGCAATCGCCCAAGGTCGCCAGCACCTCATTTTCAACGCGCTCGGGACGCAATTCATCGAGGAGGTGAACGGGTGGTTCGCCGGGATCGAGCAGGCGTATAAGGACACCGTCATCTCCATGCACCGCCGGGGCAGCACAACTGTACCGCTCTTTCCACCAGGCTTCCAGAGCCAGCCGCAGGGTAAAATGCCAGCGCTGGCCAAACGGCGAAAGCACGGCCAGGTACCAGTCGCCCATTTCGTCGGGGAAAGCCTCGACGACAATATCGCGGTCAGACGGCACCACGCCGGTTTGCTCCAGCTGCCGCTGCACATAGGCCAGAAGGAGTTGAGCGGCCCGTGGCTCCAGAGCACATTGCCGGCGTAGCCAGTCGAGGCAATCCGGGCCGTCGAATCGTTCACAGAGTTCCCGCAACAGCTGGCCGACCGCCAGCCCCAGTTCCCAGCTGCGCCCCAATCGTTCGCCACGCCAGAACGGCATGACCGCCGGTTCGTGTGCTGAGGTTCGGCGGACGACTACTTCCTGAGCACCGATGTCCTCAATCCGCCACACGCCGCTGCCCAGGACGAAGACATCACCGAATCGCCGCTCGTAAACGAATTCTTCATCCAGCGTACCCAGCACCACGCCGGCATCTGCGAGTATCACCTTATACTGTCCGGTGTCGGGAATGGTTCCGCCGTTGACGAGAGCGAGATGCTGGCTGCCGGGCAGCGGATACAGCGTATTGCTGGCGCGATCCCAGGAGATCCGCGGTCGCCACAGCGGGGGCTCGGTTTCTGGCCAGCGACCGCTCAGCATTCGCAAGACGTTTTCGAGTGCGGCTTCCGGCAGCTGGCGGTAAGGCCAGGCCCGACGGAGGAGTTGTTGCAGTTCCGCCACGGACCAGGTGTCCATCGCCACCATCGCGACGATCTGCTGGGCGAGCACGTCCAGGCAGTTGCTGGGCGTGTGCAGCTCTTCGAGAATGCCCCGGCGCATAGCCCGTACGAGTGCCGCCAGTTCTACCAGATCGGAAGCGGTCTTGGCGAGGAATCGCCCTTTGCAGACAGCGCCCACGCGATGACCCGAACGCCCCAGCCGTTGCCAGGCTCGCCAAACACTGCCCGGCGACTCAATCTGGCAGACCAGGTCCACCGAGCCGATGTCCAGTCCGAGTTCCAGCGAGGCGGTGGCGACAACGGCCCGCAACTGCCCCGCTTTCAATTCCTGTTCCGTTTGCCGACGCATCTCCAGCGACAGGCTGCCATGGTGCGTCCGCACCGGGATGGTGGAGGCGCTTTCCGGTTCGTGGTCGTCTCCTGGCCAATTCTCCCGCAGTCGCGCTGATAACCGTTCTGCCGCCCGACGATTGTTCGTGAACACCAGCGTGGAGCTGTGTTGCTCGATGAGGCGAAGCGTAGCCGATTCGATCGCCGGCCAGACGCTCCTGTCCGGCCCATGGAATGCGTCGGCAGCGGGTGCCAGGACGGCGACATCCAGTGGCCTGGTTTCGCCGAGATTCACCACGGTAATTGTGCGGCCGGTTCCGGCCAGCATGTTGGCGGCGCTTTCCACGGGCCGCAATGTCGCCGACAGACCGATGCGCTGGAAATCCCGGCCCGCCCACCACGCCAATCGTTCCAGCAACAGCGTCAAGAACACGCCGCGTTTGTTCCCGCACAGCGCATGCCATTCGTCCACGATACACCATTGCACCTGCCGCAGCATCTCCCGACCCTGCGAGGTGAGCAGAAGATGGAGGGATTCCGGCGTGGTGATGAGGATGTGGGGCGGCCGACGGAGTAATCGCCCGCGATCTCTGGTCGGCGTGTCGCCGGTTCGCACGGCCAGACGCAAGCGGGGCAACTGGAATCCCATAGCCGTTGCCAGCTCCGACACGCCGCGTAGCGGCAACTCCAGATTGCGGGAGATGTCGTAACTCAGCGCCCGCAGCGGCGAAACGTACAAGACGCGCACGGCGTCGTCCTCGCCTGCCGTTCGCCACAGCCGATCTAACGCCAGCAGAAACGCCGCCAGCGTCTTTCCCGAACCCGTCGGGGCGATCAGCAACGCATGTTGCCCCGAGGCGATCACTGGCCAACCCTGTACCTGCACTGGCGACGGGTGCCCCAGCGTGCGGCGAAACCACTCCGCCACCACCGGCAGGAACAGGTCCAGTACTGCGGCACTCGCATCTGGCCCGTGCATCGTCGTCCCACTCCGAGGCAGAAGCCCTGTGCCACTTCGGTCGTCGGCACCATCCCCGCAGCTGCTGTCGCGACGGCCAGCGTGGCGGTCTTCCGTTCACCATCCGAGATTGTAGCGTTTCGCCAGGGACGACGCAGCGGCGACGTTACCCAGGAGCGTCGTGATTACAACAGCTCTGCGAGGACGGTGGTGCGGGCCATGCCTAGCCTGACCTAAGCCAGAACCAGGCCCACCACAAACCCAGCGCTAGCAGCAACCTTGCTAGCAGCTGACTTGTCCAGTACCACATGGCCCAGTTGATCGTCTGGGCGACAGCTTCGAGGGCATTGCGGAGATGCTCCGCTACCATCTGCCGGGGGCGAACACGCCGTAACGTGAACCACTCCACCACCTTCGACCATCGGCTCGAAAGCCAGAACTCCGCTTGGTCGAATTGCTTATCCAGTTCGGGCGTGCGAATATCGCCTGGCACGGACAAGGCGTATCCGTCCAGGGCCACAACCAGCGCGGCCAGCACCCCGAGGGTTGTCGCCAGGAAAACATGGCCGACCAGATCACGCGGTGTCAGTGTCGCTTGCGGCAACAACAGGTAGTACACGGCGGAGTTGACCACAGTCAGCATCAGAGTTAGAACGCTGGGCAGCAGGGTACGCCAGTTCACAAGCAGCCAGCGGTGTTGCAGCAACAACTGAGACAGTTTCGGCCAGCGTTGCGGCAAGGCCAGCACCAGGGAAACCACCTGAATATAAACCCGGTACCGTGCTGCTGTGCTCAACGCGAAGATCACGATCAGATAGAGGTTGTACAGTGCCAGCAGGTTGACGTGCACGGTCGGGCCAATGCTTAGCGGCGTTCATCGCGGCGGGGCGCTGGCCAGCGGATCCGCTCCCCGAAAGCGTCTCCGAGCCGCGATAGGTCATCGGCGGTGAACGTGATCAGTCGCGACAAGTGCAGAATCCCCGTTACCTGTTTCGATATGGGATGGTCGGGGCGAACGATTCTCGGCGGCACACCACTGCCGGAACCGCCTCCAGAACCGCCACTGCGGAACGGCGGCTTGGAATACGGATCGGCTGCGTTCAGGTTGACGACGTAGCCCAGATCGGCCATCGAACCCGCGGTGATTTTGCTCAACGGATTGGGCGGCGGGTCAGCGTACCCGGTCATCAGCTCGTTCTTGAAAACGCTTTCGCGCCAGTGGCTGTCGCGCGTGCCAGCGCCTCCGGTGTTTTCTACAGGCACGCTGGTTTCCGTGGTGTTGAAGATGGCGCGATATTGCTGCGTGGCCTGCGAGCCGAGGAACCGTGGGTTTGGCCCACCGGCTCCGCTCAGCAACCCCTTCAAATCCCAGATCGTACCGAAGCCGAGTACGTGACCCATTTCGTGTAGGATCACGTCGCGCAGCAGCCCGTTTTGTTCCATGTCGGCCAGGTCGGCGGTGTCGAATTCCATCGTGCCGTGGATCGGCAGGAACGATGGCAACCGCAACGCATCGGGCCCGGCCTGACCGAGAATGCCGCCCGTTCCGTCTATGGGCACACCGCTGGCGTCAATAAGGATGTCGTCCACCGGCTGGCCCTGGTAGGTGGCGTCGGGGACATCGCCAACAATAATTTGCTCCCAGCGCTGTGCGGCTTGCTGGAAAACCTGCTGCTGCGACTGCGTCAGTCCGCTGCCGAAGCGCAGCGTGATGTTGAACTGGCTGGTCGGCGTGCCGCCACCACCGCCCCCGCCACCACCACCGCCACCTCCGCCACCGCCTCCGCCGCCCCCACCTCCGGTGTCCGGAGCCACGCGGATAATCAGGCTGTACGGCCCGGTGCTGCCATCCGCATCTCCCGTACCACGAACTGGGTCGTAATTCATGTTCGGGTAGCCGGAAATCCCGAGGTAATAGGTGCCGGCGGCGCTGAACTGAAACTTCAGATACGGGCTGAAACCGGGCGGCTGGTTGGGAATGGGGCCATCGTCGTTGAAGGCCAGTTCGTTTCCCCGACGGTCAAACAACCGCAGGTAGGGGTCGGTGGCCGGTGCTCGCGCCTGGACGATGAATTCCACGGTCGCGCCGGCTGCCACGCTGAACCGGTACATATCCACATCCGTCGCAAACCCCAGCGAGGCACTGCGGCGAACGCTATGCTTATCCGTGATCGTGCCGACATTGATCGCCTCGGCGATCGTGTCATCGGCATCGTTCAGCGGCGTACCGAACCGCGCCGGAACACACCGATTTTCCAGCTCCTCTACATGAAGTCGAGCGCTCTGATCCAACCCACCGCGGATTGTGGTTCGTGGGAATGTCGTTCGTGCAACTTTCCCGCCCAGCCAGCGCCACCAGTTCCCCATCGCTGCCTCCCGCTGCTTTCCCGATGTTTCCTAGCAGCCACTCAGGCGAACCTACTTCGCCCTCAACGAACTATAGAACATTTTGCGCTGCGGGCTAGGATTGCCAATTAATCGGAAGGCCGAACCTGTTTGCTCGGTGCTATTCAGGTGCCATTTCCGCTCAATGAAGCCATTTACTCACGCGGAGGGCAAGTTGCGCACGCTTATTGGAAAAGCAGGCGGCTTATTCAAGGTTGACCCAATTTATTACCTGACCATCGCGGCGGTTGCACAGGTTGGCAAATGTGGGGGCGTCTGCGGAGAAGCGAATCCGCCGCACACTATGGTCGCCCATTACCGCATTGATAGAGCCAAAATGAGAGGAGCCGAAAGCTGTCATGGCTGAATTGGCGGAACCGCCTGCTAACGTGTCGTGTGCTGGTACCTGTATTGGTGTGCCCGCGCTCCAGCGAATGGTGCTGTGATTATAGCCGGGCCAATAGCCCTGGTCCCAGATAGCATTCGACTCCATGTCCTTTCGATCCACCTGTTTCTCAGCTGCCAGCAAAGTATTGGACAAGCCGTCTGGAACATCGCTCATCATGTTGATCGGCCTGAAGCCAGACGGCTTGAGGAGGCCCGACATCTGACTCTCATCAGGAGTAGGAGGAGTGCCGGTCGAGGGGTCAACAACGACACCGCCGTTGCCGGCGTAATCCGTCTGCGCCATCCCGCCATAAAGTTCCGGCTGGCGACGCGACGGGCAATAGTAGAGGGGCACCGGGGTAGCAAGCAGCCCCAGCGTAGCCGACGACGGTGAAATTGGCCAGTTGTTGTAGGTGGTGCCTAGCTCGATATAGGGCAGAATCTGGAACGCCCAACCTAACCGTTGATTGCGACCTGGCAGAATTTGGCCATTCTTCACACTCGGAGTGTAGTAATAAGGAGGCGAGTTAGCAACAACAGTCCACGATTGGGTCGCCGTACCACTACCCAAATAGGCTCCCGCTGTCGGAAAGTAATTGTTATCGTTGTGAAAATTATGGAATGCCAGAGCTATCTGGGCCAGGTTGCTGGAACAGCGCATGCGGTTGGCCGCCTCCCGGGCACGCTGAATGGCCGGCAAGAGCAGCGACATCAGTAAGCCGATGATGGAAATGACGACGAGCAGTTCGATGAGCGTGAAAGCGTTGCGACCGGCGTGGACCTGGCGTTGCATAGTTCGACCTCCTAACACGAGTTCTTCCGGTTGCGAGTCGGAAAGTCCTGGCTACTCCCCACACTCCCCCCGGCTGCCGCACACGCCAGCAGTCCAAACAGGTTTTGGAAAGGGTATGTACGGCTGCCTGCACGGTCTCTCTAGCTATGATAGCCGACCTACCGGGCTAGCGTCAAGCCCATTTGGCAAATTTTTTCTGACCATTACCAGGCTGGCGATTGCCGGTCTATTAGCTACAACAATTGCCGACGACAGGATAATCCTGTCCGGCAAGGACCGGGATTGGCCGGGCTCTAGTGCCGGGGATCGCGTCAAGGTCGCTAAAGCGTGGAGACGATAGCAGAGATGCCCGCGGCGCCACTCCCGGCAAAACCACCTGGAACCCGCAGCAGCGAGCTATGAGCGGCACCCCAGCATCGTCCGCCGGCTCGGAGCAGCCGGTACGCTCGGAACTGGTCGCGCGAGTACGGCGTGCGATTCAGGAAGGCACTTACGAGACGCCGGAAAAATGGGCGTTGACCGTGCGGCGATTGTTAGCGGTGCTGCAGAGCGGCCAGGCGGTTACGGATTCGGCTGGGCTTCCAGCCGCCGGGGATAATAAACCTCCCCGGTCGCCGCCCATTCCACCCCGCGAATGAACAGCAGCTGGAACCCGGCACTGCTTTTCATCGCCTCGACATCGTGGCCGAGCACGTTGTGATACACCCGCCCCTGGCCATAGCGGGCGACCCAGATCATCGGTTCGTGCAAGCCGGTATTTTTCGGGTCTTTGCTTTTGTCGGAATACGCGGTAGCCAGGATTTGGGCGTCGGGCGGAATGACGGAGTTCTGGTACAGTTCGTCGCGGCCATGTTTGAATTCCTTGATGCCGCGGGTAATCGGATGCTCTTTGCGGATGGTGACGAGGAATTCGTGCATTTTGCCGTGGTACCCTTGCCGTCGCCAGCCCCCGGCGATGATTTTCTCAAACTCGCGGTCCCAATCACTGTCGCCGACAAACGCTGCCGATGCGTGATGATAGACGACCAGCCCCTTGCCATTGCGAACGGCATCGGCAAACGCTTTCTGATTCGCCTGGCTCCAGACGCTGTCCGGATTTTCGCTGGCGCCTTTCGGCGTGTTGCGGTAGTTGAGGACGAAAACGTCGTAGCGAGCGAGATTCTCCGGCGTGAGATCTTTGCGGGGCGTCTCGGTCACGTCCACCTGATGGCCGGCCCGGGTCAGCAACTCTTTGAGGAACGGCGTGGTCTCCCGCCAGGCGTGGCCGTGATCCCCGGTGATGATCAGCACGCGGATCGGTTTTGGAGGCTGGGTCGGCGGCTGGGACCAGACCCGGCTCACCGTCGGCAGTCCGGCCAGGGTTACCAGCAGCGTTGCCAGTCGCGTTGCCCTCGTGCTCATGGTTTTTGCTCCTTTTTCAGTGCTGCGATTCCCGCAACAATGGTGTAGCAAAGTCCGCCAGAAAAACCAGGCGGCAAGGCAATACCTCCGGCAGTGCGTAGCCGCGGAGCCAACCAGTTCCGTCTGGCGATTGTTCGCTAAACCGGCAAAAATACTCGTGGCGGATGGCGAAGAACGAATGCAAGTGGCACGACCATCGCCAGGCACCGTGTACCCGAAACTTGCCGGGCATAAAACAACTAACCCACACACCACGCGCCGGGTTTGCCAACCCAGCGACCAGGCGCGCCGGGGAATGGCGGAAACATGTGGCGGAAGGTGCGTGAATTTCTGGAACTGATCCGTTTCAGCCACACCGTCTTTGCCTTGCCGTTCGCGCTGGGCAGTGCGGTGCTGGCCTGGCGAACTAAGCCGTTTCGCTTCCTCGACCTGATCGGTATCTTGACCTGCATGGTGCTGGCCCGCAGCGCCGCGATGGGGTTCAACCGTCTGGCGGATCGTCATTTCGACGCGGCTAATCCGCGGACGGCCAACCGGCATTTGCCCAGCGGAAGGTTGTCGGTACCGGCAGTGGTGTGCTTCACAGCTGCCTGCAGCCTGGGCTTTTTGGCCGCCACTACCATCTTTATTTTTTCCAACGACAACTGGTGGCCGACGTATCTTTCCCTGCCGGTGCTGTTGTTTCTTCTGGGCTACTCGTACACGAAGCGTTTTACGTGGTTGTCGCATTTCTGGCTGGGGGCATCGCTCATGCTGGCACCCTGGGCGACCTGGATCGCCATCACCGGCCGACTCGATTGGCCCGCTGTCTGGCTCGGAGCAGCGGTGCTGTTCTGGGTCGCCGGATTCGATACCATTTACGCACTCCAGGATGTCGAATTCGACCGACGCGCCCGGCTGTTCAGTTTCCCGGCACGCTGGGGGGAAACCGCAGCGCTCTGGTTAGCCCGACTCTGTCATGCGCTGAGCGTGTTGTTGCTGCTGGCAGTTTGGTGGTCCGCGCAACTGGGCGACGTTTTCCTGTTCGGAATCTTTGGCATCGCCTGCCTGCTTATCGTCGAGCATTGGCTGGTGCGCCAGCAAGACCCTCATCGAATCCATCTCGCCTTTTTCCACGTCAACAGTATCGTTAGTCTGAGCGTGCTGGCGTTCATTTGCGTGGATGTGCTGCTGGCTTAGAAGGATCCAGCCCAGCCGCGAATGGCAAACTGGCGAATGCTCTCTGCTGCTTCCTAATCGGAGCTAGCCAACTCGACCGACCTGGCGAGCGAATATGCTACCCATTTGCGATAACATTCCCTCGCGACGGTTTCCCTTAGCGATGTGGTCGCTGATCGGGCTGAACACGATGGCCTTCTTTTTAGAGCAGACGTTACGGCCAGCGGAACTGGAAAAGTTGTTCTGGCTGTACGGGATCAATCCGGCATACACCACGGCGCTGATTCGCGAAGGAGCCTGGCCGGAATTGCTGCAAGAATTGTACTGCTTCGTGACCAGCATGTTTCTGCATGGAGGCTGGCTGCATTTCCTGAGCAATATGTGGGTGCTTTACCTGTTCGGGGATAATGTCGAAGACCGCATGGGGCCGGTGCGGTTTTTGCTGTTTTACTTGCTTTGCGGTCTGGTCGCCGGTTGGGTGCATGTTGTGGTCAATCCGACGAGTCAGGTTCCGACCATCGGCGCCAGCGGGGCAATCTCGGGAGTGCTGGCGGCGTACTTGTTGCTGTTCCCGAATGCGATGGTCGTTACCCTGATCCCGATTTTTATTTTCCCGTGGTTTGTGCCGTTGCCGGCGGTGCTGTTTATCGCCCTGTGGTACTTCACGCAACTATTCGAAGGTGTGCTGTCACTATCCGAAGATGTGGCGTTCAGCGGTGTAGCATGGTGGGCGCATATTGGCGGATTTCTCGCTGGGTTGTCATTAGCGCCTCTATTTGCCCGCCGTCCTCACCGCAAGCGCTACGCGGACGAATACGCACCCTGGTGAGGCCGACCATGAGCATCGGTGATCTTTTCTGGCTCTTTCTCATGCTGAGCATGATGCAACCGTGGTTACGACAACGGATGCTGGAAGCAGCCCGCTGGCGGAAAATCGAACAGATCGAACGCCAGCGGGGTAGTCGAGTTATTGTTTTGATTCACCGGCAGGAGACGCTCAGTTTTTTGGGCATACCCATTTTCCGCTACATAGACGTCAACGATGCGGAAGAAGTGATCCGCGCTATCCACCTGACGGACAAAAGTGTGCCGATTGACCTGGTGTTGCACACGCCTGGCGGACTAGTGCTGGCGAGTTTGCAAATCGCTCGGGCGATCAAGGCCCACCCGGCCAAGGTAACCGTGTTCGTGCCGCACTATGCCATGTCAGGCGGGACTTTGATTGCCCTGGCCGCCGACGAAATTGTGATGGACTCCCATGCCGTCCTGGGGCCGGTGGATCCGCAACTGGGCGAGTTTCCCGCCGCTTCCATCGTCCGGGCGGTGCGGAGCAAGAATGTCAACGATGTCGAAGACCGCACGCTGATCCTGGCCGATGTCGCGGAAAAAGCCCTGGCGCAGATCGAACGGGAAGTGCTCGAATTACTGGATGGCAAGATGCCGCCGGAACAGGCCCGCCTCCTGGCCAGCAAACTCACCCAGGGTACCTGGACACACGACCATCCGATTAGTTTCGACGAAGCGCGGGAACTCGGTCTGCCGGTCTCCAGCAATATGCCAGTGGAGTTCTACGAACTGATGACGCTATTTCCGCAACCGGTTCGCCAGCAGCCGACGGTGCAGTATATTCCGCAACCTTACAGGCCAGGTGCTCCCGGCAGCAAGTAGCAGAAGCGCCATGGCAGTGGTAACGGGTCTTTGGGGCAAGCTGGCCGTGGCAGCGCGAGAGTTTGCGGCACGTAGCGGCCGAAGACCCAAGCGGGGCTAGTTTTCTGCCAGCTGCCAGGCCAGGTTTCCACCGCGAGTTCGGGAAGAGCCTGGTCGAATCGGCCAGCAGGTTCGGCCCGGGCTAGCACGTCTGTGAACAAAACCGCTATTGACCGGAACGCACCGGCACATTATGGAGCCGCTCTCTGGCAGGGGGGGCCTGGGCGCTGATCGTCCAGAACGGGGAGGACAATCAGTGCCGCCAAGTTGAAAGCGCCGCCTGGGCAAACCCACGCCCCGTGGTCGATCGCTGGCAGCGCGAGAGCTCGCCCCTGCCGGATTTCGGGGATACCGGCAGCCGACACGCTTTGGCGGGAAGCACAAGGAGGAAGCACGGTGAACAGGGGTCAGTGGCTGGCCTGGTGGACGAGCGTTGGTCTGGTCATCGGCATCGTGGGCAGCCTGACGGGACAGCAAGCGGATACCGTTACTCGGCCGGCTGGCGCAACCATACGTCCGGGAACGGCGTTGCAGGAAGCCATCAATCTGTACCGCAAAGGCGAGTACGAGGAGGCGGCGAAGTTCTTCGAAATGGCGCAGCAGAGCCGACAGCAATTAACCCCGACCGAACAACAGCGCCTCGATGACTATCGCAGCCGCAACGAAGCTGCCCGCCTCGGCCGACAGCAAACGTTGCAACAACTCCAGGCCGTTCAGGAGGCGGTGAAGAACGGCCAATGGAGTGAAGCGGAGAATCTCCTCAAGCAACTCCGTTCCAGCAAATACCTCAAACCGGAAGAGCAGGCTCTAGTTAACCAACTCAGCGACCAGGTGAACCGCCGCCACGGCCGGCGCTGGTCATTATTCAGCCGCGAAACCAATTCGCCGCGTGCCGACGCGGAATCGTTGCTGGCTCAGGGGCGCGAAGCCCTCAAGAACAACGAACTTGATCGGGCGGAAACACTGGCCCGGCAAGCGAAGGAGGCGGGCTATTCGGCGATTTTCCCCTGGAGCGATTCGCCGGACAAACTGCTGCGCGACATTCAAGCCGCCCGATCGCGTCAGCAACCGGGCCACGCTACTGCTGCCGCCGCTCCCGATGCGGACCAACTGCTGACGCAGGCGCGTGAAGCGCTGCGGCAAGGCGATCTCGACCGCGCCGAACAACTGGCACAGCAGGCTAAACAGGCCGGGCATTCCTCCTGGTGGCCGTGGAGCGATACTCCCGACAAGGTCCTCCGCGATGTGCAGCAGGCCCGTCAAGCCCAGCGGCAGGCCACGCCGCAACAGTTGAAGCTCCAGCAGGCCCGCCGACTTCTCTACGATGCCCATCAGGCTGTGCAGCGAGGCGAACTGGACAAAGCTAAACAACTGCTTGCTCAAGCGGAACAGTTGCAAGTTCCCCTGCCGCCTTACGAGCCCTACACGCCGGACAAAATCCGCCAGGCGATTGCTCAGGCGGAGCAATCCCGCCAAACTTCCGCACCGCCGGCAACGACCGCCAACTCGCCGAACGCTCCCTCCGACAGCGACTCGGAACCGATCCGCAAAGAAAATGCCCGCGCCAAGCTCAAACAGGCACGCCAGCTCTTTGAAGCTGGCCGTCTCGATCAGGCCGAAGCTCTCGCCCGGCGTATTCGTGTCGTGCCCGATTGCCGTTGGGGGCTTTTCGAGGATACCCCCGACAAATTGCTGGCCGACATCTATAAGGCCCGGCAAGAAGAGCATCGGCAGCAAGCGGATGCCTTATTGGCACAAGCTCGGCAGAAACTGGAGCAGGGTAAATTTGACGAAGCGGAAAAACTCGCTTACCAGGCCCGCGCACTGCAACCGCACTATTCGATCTGGCACCGGGGCGAACATCCTGACCGGCTTCTGGCCGAGATCAAAGCCCGTCGCCAGCAGGCGAATCGCCCACGCATTCCCGACAACAACACCGCGACTGCCAGCCCGAAAGTGCCCCAACCGCTGGAAGTTTCACCGGCCAAACAGCAGGCGCAAATGCTCCTGGTGCAGGCAAGAGCTGCACTGCAGGCCGGGCAACTGGTTCAGGCGTTGCAACTGGCACGTCAGGCCCGTCAGTATCCGGTTACCTGGGCCGCTGACGAAGATTCCCCCGACCAGATCGAAAAAGCCGTCGAAGCTTTGTTAGCACAGCAGCGTGATCGCGATCAGCCGGAACAAGCCGCCCGCGTACGTCAGCAGGCGTTATTACTGCTGGCCGATGCCCGCGAATTGCAACGGCAAGGGCAGGTGCTAGCGGCACTGCGTCGGGCCCGCGAAGCCCAGAAACTTCGCGTCGCCTTCCGCCCCGAAGACGAAACCCCCGAACAGGTCATCCTGGATTTGCAACGCCAGGCGCAAAACCACATCGAAACCTTCAACCGCGCCGCTGCTACCTGGAAGCAGATGGGCCGCTACACGCAAGCCGAACAATGCCTCCGCTATGTCCGTAGTCTGCAATCGGAGTTGCACCTCGACACGCTGCAGACCGATCAGCAACTGGCCGAACTCCAGCGGTTACGTCAGGGCGAAAGCGTGGCGCAGCTTCCCAACCAGGACGAGGGGCGACGCTTGCTAGAACAGGCTCGGCGTGAGTTGCGGGCCGGAGAACTGCTGCGGGCTCAGGAACTGGCTCGTCGCGTCTATACCGACCACGCTCACCTCCGCGTGGAGGCCAGCCAGTTGCTCGCGGAGATTGACGATGCCCAATATCGCCAATCCGTGCGTGAGGCCAATCGCTTTTACGAACTTGGCGTGCGAGCGTATAGCCGTGGCGAGTATGCTCAGGCAGCCGCCTACTTCCAGAGTATCAATCCCCGTCTGCTGGATGAACGCAAACGCGCTCACGTCCAGGAAATCCTGTCCAGCAAGGAGATGCAAGCGCATGCCCTCGTCCAGGCCGGTCAACTGCCCCCCACTCCCGAATCCGCACCCGGTCAGGCGACGGCTACGGATCGCGACAAACCTGCGTCTTCCGATCAGGCCGGCAATCTCCTCGATAAGGTGCAGCAGCAGCGCGAAGTCGAATTGCAGCGCCTCCGCCGTATCAAACTCGAGGCCGAGCGACAGGCCAATCGTTTCGCACAGAACAACGAACTCGATAAAGCCGCGGACGTGCTGCGGCAAGCGCTACAGGAACTGAAGCACTCGCCCCTGGACAACGAAGCCGTCCTGGCCATGCAACGCCAACTGGAGCAACGCTTGCGTACCTTCGAGGCCAGCCGCGAGCAACTCACTTATGAACGCCTCCGCCAGGATACGCTGCGGGGCAGCAGTCCACGCGAACGGGAGATCCTGGCCGACATCAACCGCAAAGAGCAAGTCGCCCAGCTCATGCACCAGTACAGCCAATATCTCAAAGAGGCCAAATACAAGGAAGCAGAAGTGGTGGCCATGAAGGCCAAGGAACTCGATCCGGACAACCCAGCCGCCGAAGCTGCTCTCTTCCGTGCCCGCACGCTTCGCGCTTTGAGCGATGAAGAGCGCATCAAATACCAGAAAGAACGCGGCTTTGAGTTGGCCATGCAATCGGTCAACGAATCCTCCGCCGCTCCCGAAAGCGACCTGCAATACCCAAAAGATTGGGCCGAACGCAACCGCCGACGCAATAAAGCCATTCCACCATTACGTCCTGAGACCCCCGAAGACCGCGATTTGTATCAGCGTCTGCAACAGCCCGTCTCCATAGATTTTCGCGACAAACCGCTGAGCGAAGTTCTCGACCATCTCCGCTCGCTTTACGGCATCAATATCGTGCCGGACGAACCCGCTTTGCAGGCGGCTGGAATTTCCCTCAATCAGCCGGTCACCATCCGTCTCGATAACCGTCCGCTCCGCACCTGCCTGAACCTGATCCTGCAAAATGCTCGCCTCACCTGGATAGTGCGCGACGGTGTGTACATCGTTACCACGGAGGAAGGCAAACGCGGCAAACTGGTGCAGAAAGTCTATCCCGTCGCTGACCTGATCCTGCCGGTGCAGGATTTCGGCAACGTCGGCAACAATTCCGCCAGCATCCTCAGCGTGATCCAGCAGAACATGAACAACCAGCAGCCCGCGCTGACCGCGCCGTGGACGCTGCCCGGCGGCACCACCGTCAGTCAGGGCAGCATGGCCAGCGGCACCTCCCCGGGGCAACCTCAGGTCAAAGTCGAACCGCCCAAAACTGCCAGCCTCGAGAAAACTCTTATCCGTCTGATTCACGAGACCATTGAGCCGAAAAGTTGGGATGTCGCCGGCGGACCCGGACACATTGATTACTACCCGCTCGGCATGCAGCTCGTGGTCAGTGCCGACCCGGAAATCCAGGAACAGGTCGAGCAACTCCTCCGCCGTCTCCGTGAACTACAAGAACTGCAGGTTACTGTCGAGGTGCGCTTCATCACCCTGAGCGAAGCCTTTTATGAACGCATCGGCATTGATTTCAATTTCAAGGTGGATGACGATCAGACCCGCTTTGACCGGATGGTGGTAGCCAACTCCTTCGCTCCGCCCGGCATGATTAACGAACCCGACCATCTCGACAAAGTCGTGGTCGGGCTGGCACCGGGCAACGTCCTCACGCCAGACCTCGACATCCCGTTCTTTAGCAGCAGCTTTTCACGGGCCATCCCGCCGTTTGGTAACTTCCCCAACGCGGTCGGTAACAACGGCGGTTTGAACTTCGGCTTTGCCTATTTGAGCGATATCGAAGTGTTCCTGTTCATGGAAGCGGCCCAAGGCGACACCCGCACTAACGTCATGCAGGCACCGAAGATCACACTCTTCAGCGGCCAGACGGCATATCTCACAGTGCAGGATTTTCAGTTCCTGGTAACAGGCGCTACGCCGCTCATTGGCCCCTTCGGACAGGTTACACTCGTACCGACGGTGACGCCGTTCCCATCCGGCTTGCAGCTATTCCTGCAGGCCGTCGTTCACGCTGACCGGCGCTATGTTCGCTTGAGCCTGGCGCCGACTTTTACTGCCCTGTCGCAAAACATCCCTGTCTTTCCGATTCCGATCAGCATTCCAGTGGTGAACCCGGACGGCTCGATTTCGCAGGTACAGATCACGCAATTCATTCAGCTGCCACAGACTTCCATCCTCTCGGTGCAAACCACGGTCATGGTACCGGATGGCGGAACGGTACTGATGGGCGGTTTCAAAACTCTATCGGAAGGCCGCACCGAATTCGGTCCGCCCATCCTCAGCAAAATCCCTTATCTGAACCGCTTGTTCACCAATACTGGTTACGGTCGCGAGGCCCGCTCGCTCATGATCATGATCACCCCGCGGATCATCATCCCCGAAGAAGAAGAGCAGTTCCTGGGCCAGCAACTGCTGCCGCCGTAATCGCACACTGGCATTACAATCCTGGTGCACGTCGTTCGTCGGGCCGAGCATTAGCGATGTCATCAGTGCCAATACGCAAGTTCTCAAGAGCGGCGGGCGTCAGCCCGCCGTGGTTGCCGAGCTGCGCGATTACATAACGAAAATGCGACTTTTTGCGGCAACCGAACACCGTCAAGAGCGGCGACCGTCAGCCCGCCGTGGTGGTGTAACGCACCTGCAACGGCGTCAGCGTGACACGGCTGGCTTACGCCAGCCGCTGCTGGGTGTGATGACGGCAGCCGCGCGAGAGATGCGTATTCCACTGCGGATTCGACACGTTCACCACGACTGGCTTACGCCAGCCGCTGCTGGTGCACGGTGTCGGTTCGCTAGAAAAACGCCAGTCGGGCTGCACACCAGCTTTCGGCGCAAAAACGCCATTCGCGGTGCACAAACGCACGTTTTTGAAGAGCGGCGACCGTCAGCCCGCCGTGGTGATGTAACGCATCTGCAACGGCGTCAGCATGACACGGCTAACTCACGCCAGCCGCTTTTGTGCACGACGTTCTTCCGATCGAACATGGGCGCTTTTCACAATCGCCGATGTCTGTGCAACCGAACCTATAAAGGCGGTCGCCTGTCCTGCCCTAGGACGTTTCGTGGGCCTGACCGGGAACCTTGGATGCTGAAGAGAAGCACATCATTGTCCTTTATCCGCATAGATAGGACATTGGCGTGGGCCTGACCCGCAACGCTGCCGCCGGCCTGCTTGTCACCACGCACAAAAGCTAGTACGGGCACGCCAGCCGAGAGATTGGTTCACTTGTTTCACCCGAAAAAAGAACTACGTGCTCCAGGGGCGGTAGCAATGAAGGGCGTTTGTTGCATTTTCCGTTCGCGTAACGGAAAAGGAGGCTTGACGATTGCCTCCTGCCGTGGTGCGACGCGCTAGTTCGCGGTCATTTATTCGCGGACGGTAATTTCGACGGGCTTGGCTTCGGCACGGTTGGCCGGCGTGTAGTATTCGTAAGCCACCGTGCTCGGCGTCTTCGCGCGGATAGGATACTTCGGCTTGAGCGTGTACTCGAAGGTCTTGATGTCGCCGGGTTTGACATCGCCGAGGTAAAGCGTGACCACGCGCGGGGTGATAGTGAAGCGTTCGATTTTCTTTTGCGATACCATCTCCGCAAAATCGCCTGCATCTAAGGTGAAACCGGGCGGAATGCCCAGGTCCACGATCACCATGTAGGTCGGCACTTCGCCGTGGTAACGAAGCGTGGCCTTCGCTTTGAGCGTATCGGCGGTACGCAATTCAGTACGGTCGTATTCCACCGAGACATCAATTACGGGCTTCTTGGCTTCGGGACGTTGCGTCCACGGGCGGTAGTAACGGGAAACAATCTGGTACATCATGCCCGTTTCGCCGGTGACGTCAATCCGCACCTCGTTCAAGCCGGTGCGGAGCTTGTCTTTGGGCACTTCGAAGAGCTGCAGGACATCGGCATTGGTCTGGTTGACCTCGCCCGTGAAAAGCTTTTCGCCGTTGACGGTGACGGTGAAGGTCGCCTTTTCCCGTTGGGCAATACCGCTATAGCTGGCGACGATGGCTTTGAGGGCGAGGATCGTCGCCTGAGTACTGCCCCAGGTGCCGCCCGGACCTTTCGATTTGACGAGGTAGGTCAGCCCCTGGTTGATGCTGTTGTGGAACTGGCCGGCCTTGAGCATGGCCAGCACTGCCAGAGCGGTAGTTTCGACGGCAAGGCTGTCGCCGCGGGCGTACGTCAGTCCGACGCCCCGCTCGACCGGGAAGCAGATAGCGTTCCACTCCGGCAGGGTTTTGCGGAGTTTGTCGAGCGTCTGCAGCACATCAAGCGTGATCTGGTGCTTCGGATCATAGCTAGCCAGCGCATTGGCGACCAGGGCCAGGACGTATGCGTTATCGCCTGCTTCATTGCGATGTTCGCGAATGTAGGCGATGGCCTTGTCCACTTCCTTGCCGCGATACCCGCTTTCCAGTAGCGCCCAGGTGACGTAGCTGGTGAGCAGGAGTTTGGGGTTACCCATGCGCTCGATGGTTTCGCCGTGGGTCGCCCCGATTCGTGACCAGGTGCCATCCGGTTCCTGTTTGCGCAACAGAAACTGCTGGGTGCGCGTGATGACGCCGGTGTCAATGGGATAGACCTTGGCCATGTCGGTGAATTCCATCAGGCCGTAGGCACTGAGCCAAACCAGAGGTTCGCCGTTGCCCCACCAGTCGAACCCACCGCCCGGACGCTCGAAGGTGAGCAGCTTCTGGTAGCCGATGTTCAGGTATTGTTCTGCCTTGGCGAGGATTTGCGGGTTGGCCACACGGGCCTTCTTCACGTAGTCCGCGACCAGGATGTTGGGATAGGCCACGGACGACGTTTGCTCGAAACACCCAAACGGCATGCGGAGCATGCCTTCGACACCTTCAATGACCTGGCTCATAACGCCCGGATAAATCTTGACCAGGATTTTCGCGGAATCGGGGACAATACCGTCGGGAATTTCGACCTGATGCACGGCCCGGCCGGTGAGCCGATCGGTGATCGCTTTCTCGATTTTCTCGCCATCAGGCAACACCTCAATCGAGCGCTTGATCGCATCGCTCATTTGTGTTCCGCGGGCGGTAACCGTCAGCGGGAGGTCCCCAATCTTCTTCGCGCGAATGCGGAATTTGACCGAGGTAACCTCGTTCGGCTTGAGGTTCACCTTGCGTTCGTAGCCCTGGCCATCGGTCAGCTCGAACCAGTCTTCAGGTTGGAGCGAGAGCAGGACGGTCTGCGGCTCTTTGAGGTAGTTGTAGATGGCCACGGGGAAAGCAATTTCGTCGTTCTGCGTGAGCGTACGCGGCAGGTCGAGGTCCACGAAGAAGTCCTGGAAGACTCGTAACGGAGCCGTGGTGCCGCCGAGCAGTCCACCTTTGGACGACGCCGAGGCAGTCAATCGCCAGGTGGTGATCGAGTCGGCCAGTTGCAGCGGCAGATGGGCGACGCCGTGATCGTCGGTAATGAGTTGCGGCTGCCAGAGCAGCGTCTCCGGGAAATACTCGCGGACGTAGATGGATAATGGTTCGCCGGCTTCACCGCCACCACCGCCGGGTCCGGCGGCGCGTTGCGCCTCTTGCACCCCTTTGGCCGGTGCCGCACCTTCGGCCCCTGGACGTGCAGCTGCAGCAGGTGCCACAGCCCTAAGCTCGCGATGGATGGCCCCCCCGTCTGCTAGGGCATCGAAATCAGCTTTGCGATTTTTGCGTACCATCAGCCGATTGAGCAACTCGTTGCCGCGGTGTGTCGCCAACATGGCCTTGCGTTCGCCAGCGTCCAGCCACCACAGGTGCGCCAGTTCGCCAACCGTGGGCGAGCAGAGACGCAGATCGTCTTCGGTGCCGAACTTGCCGTCCGGCCCAGCCGAGATCAGCACATGGAAGGCGAACTGCGACGCTTGGGCTTCTGCTTGTTTCTTATCTACAGCCACCAAGTGAATCGGTCTGCCCCAGGCGTCTTGGAGAAACCTTCGCAGCACCTGCTTCTCCTGAGCGCTGAGGGGTCGCGGACGCCTGTTCGGCCCCAGACCGAATTGCTGAACCGACACCGCTTCTTGAAGGAAATCTGCCGGGAATGTCCATTGCCCGTTCTGGAACAATTGGGCCTTCCGCTGCTCGCTCCAGTGCAGGACGGCCCAGTAAAGCTGAAGCATCTTCTGCGAGGTGAACGCAGTGGCCAGGCGCTCAGCCTTCAGTCCCGGATGGAGTTCGGCGAGATTGTCTTCGGTTACTGGTTCACCGAAGGGTGTCGTCAGCAGTTTTTGCAGGATTTCCTTATTCACCTCGCCGAAGAACTGCTGCACCGCCTGGCGCAGGATTCCCTTTTTGAATTGCGTAGCGCCGGTGCGGGGATCGACCTGGATGCAATCGGGATGGCTGTGCACGTAAGCCCAGAGCACCTGGCCGAGCGTTTGCACCTGTTCCTGAGCGCGTTGCTGCCGTTCGACAGCCGGGTTCACCTCCCAGCGTTGCGGCGGTTTGGGGCGAACCGGTGCCAGCAACACCTGGGCTATCTGCTGTTTTTCCGCAGGCAGCACGTCAATCGGCTGACGAACAATCTGGTCGAACGGCACGCCCGGTTGCACGATTTGCACCTTCGGCTTGAGCAACTCTTCCTGCAGCGTGAAGAAGACTTTTTCCAGTCCCGGCTGCATCTCCTGCAGGGCATAAACGGCTTCATCCACGATGATAACGCCCAGCGCTGCCGGTGTCGGCTTCCCAGCAGCATCGGTTACCTGGAAGCGGATGCTCGTCGCTTCGCCGGGGCGAAATACCTCCTTCTGTTTGCTCACCTCAATCTTGAGCTCATCGCTGGGCTGAACGTAGATGACCCGGCTGTCGCGGATAATTTCGCCATCGGCCAGCATCTGGTATGCATGTACCTCGAGGCTTCCGAAAAGCGCGGGCGGAATGTCCAGCTTGGCGCTGGCCTTTCCGTCCTTAACGTCCAGCCATTGCGACAGCAACACCTGGCCTGATTTGATAATGTCGAGATAGACCGTCGGCAGACCGGCGGAACTGCGGATGTCCACGACCATCGTATCACCGGCACGATAGACCGCTTTATCGAGGCGCAGCAGCACGTTTTCGCCGAGCAGTTCGCAGCTCAGCGTTGCTGACGCACGCGCTTTGTGTCCCTGCTTGTCCTGAGCTTCGGCTAGCAGATCGCAGACAAGTCGCGGGCCGGGCAGCTGGATAGTTTGCCCACCGAGTAACTCAATGGTCTGTGGCTCGATCTGGGCGGGTTGTGCGCCAACGATACCAGGTCGGCCCGGTCGAATGGGACGGATTCCCGGGCCGATGTCGCCGCCAAACACCCCGCCGGCAAAGGCCTGCCGGAGATTTTCCTTCCGCGGCGCGAACGTCAACTCGGCCAGACCGGCGGCGTTGGTCCTGAGCACCGCGATCGGTTCACCGAGCTTCTGTCCTTCGGGCTTACCCGCTTCGCCACCTGCTTGACCGGGCCAGACTCGGACTGTGCAGTCGCCAGCGGGACTTCCGTCTGGATACACCGCGGCCACGAAAATGCGATTCTCCATTTCCGGCACCAGCCGCCCGCCTTCGGGAATCAAACCGACGCGGATCGGCTGATCGCTGACTGGATAAGTCCGCGTGATCGTTTCGCTGTGTTCGGCCGTATCGGTAACGGTCACCTCGAATTTCACCAGAGCATCCCCTTTCTGCAACGGTTGACCGACGAAGTAGTCCGGCAACTGGATTTCGAACTTGGCGTGACCGTTGGCATCGGTCTTACCTTCCCAGCGGGCGAATTCCTTGAACTGCACATCGAAGGTGCTCGCCGACACTTTCACGGTCGCGTTGGCCACCGGCTTGCCGAAAAAGTAGTCGCACTGCAACTCGGCTTTTGCCGTTTCTTTGGGCAGGTAGAACTTTTTGTCGGTGATGAGTTCGGCTTTGAACTTCGGCAGGACGTACTTCTTTACGGCCACCGTCTTTTTCGCCTCGTGCTGACCGATGGCGGCACGAATCTGATAATCGCCCATGTTGACCTCATCAGCCAGCTGGAAATCCACCGAGGCGATGCCGTATTGCGAAGTTTTCACCGACCGCTTAAAGACCTTGTTGCCTTTCGGGTCCTGGATCTCGAACAGGATTTCACTGTCGGCGACAGGAGTCAAATCGAATGGCCGCAGCGCCAACGCTCGCAGATGAATGATCTGTCCCGGCTGGTACAACGGTTTGTCACTGACAAGAAGAATTTTCGGTTCGGCTTTCAGCTGAACAGTCTGCTCCAGTTTTTCCTCACCGAGCGGGCTGCGGGTGTGGATTTCGACCTTATACTGCCCTGGCGGCAAATTCGGAACCGGTACGGTCACCACGGCCGAACCTTTGGCGTCGGTGCGCCCCTGTTGCAGACGGATCTTCTTGCCCTCATTCTCCACGAGGCAGACGCTGAACTCCGCTCCGCCTAGGGGCACGGTCTCGTGGAGCGATTTCGCGCCTTGCACCTGCAGGCGGATCGCCGCCTGGCTGCCCGGATGCCATTCTTTACTGGCGAGCACAGCGGTTTCGTGCGCCTTGACCAGCAGGACTTTGCTCAGGGGCACCTGGACCTGCTCTTTGCCGAACTCCACGCGCAGTTGTAACTCGCTCGGTGCCTGCTGCGGTCGGGCAAACTCGAAACGATGGCTCTCGGCCGGTTCCTTCTGCCGAACTGCGAGCTGTTGCGTAGCCAGCACCTGCCCGGTTGGGTCGAGCAGACTCACCTGGAGCGTCCCGGTGAGCGGAGCGGCATGAGGATTTTCGATAGTCACCGCCACCAGCAGCTTATCGCTGGTCTGGAAGGCCACCGCGCTGTCCATAGATAGTACCCCTGCTAGAACAGGCGAGGATTGCATGAGCCAGAACGCACCGGCCACGATCAGCCCCAGGATTGCCACCACTGTCCCCACCCGTGCCAGCAACACCAGTCTTTTCCCCTGAGCTTCGTGCATGGCTGCGTCTCCGAATGTTCTGGAAAGCCTGCGAGTTCCTGTCGGGATTACATTATCCCTTAGTAGGACGAACGACCGATGGAATTGGATTGCAGAGGAAAGGTCGGCTCAAGGATGACGTGGAGCGGCCCTCATCCTGATTGTTTCCCAACGGGAACCGGAATACGGCCGGGTTTGGCGAAGCCGGGTCGTTTTCTGCGGCAGGCGGATTTTCACCGACCAGCGGCATGTCCTTGAGCAAGCAAAGACGCAGCAGGGCAGGGGAGGGGCGAGGCCCGTGGTGGGGATTCCGGGTGGAACCAGTCCGGTCGGCGTTGCACCAGCCGCACAAAGTCGGCCGTGAGTTTCGGATCGAGCTGACTACCGGCACAGCGTTGCAATTCCGCACAGGCGGCCGGCCAATCGAGCGGAACCCGGTAGGGTCGCAAGCTGGTGATGGCGTCGAAAACGTCTAGCACGGCCAGGATACGTGCCAGCAGCGGGATGGCTTCTCCAGCCAGCCCGTCGGGGTAACCCTTGCCGTCCCAGCGTTCGTGGTGGTGTCGGATAGCGGAGAGCACAAGCGGATGATTCACAACCGGGCGGACAATCTGGACACTCCAGAGCGGATGGTGCTCGATGGTTGGCCGGTCCGACTCTTCCAGCGGGCCGGGTCGGTAGAGCACTTCCGCGGGGACGCCGAGCTTGCCGAGGTCGTGAAACCGCGCCGCCAGTTCCAGGGCCAGTTGCTGCGGTGGAGGTAGCCTCAGAAAGCCAGCGAGGATACGTGCGTACTGACAAACGCGTCGGCAGTGGGAAGCCGCTACCGGATCGTGCAGGCTCAAAGCGGTCAGCAAAGCTTCCGAAGCGCTGACGATCCGGTGCGTTTGTTCGCGTAGTTGCTGGCGAAGGCGTTGTTCGAGGTCGCGGACATGTCGCAACCGTTCGCGTTCGTGGCGAATCCATTGCAACTGCCGCTGCAACACCCGGTGCATTTCCTCGATATCCAGGGGTTTGACAAAACAATGCAGCACGCCCGTGCGCAGGCAGCGGATCAAGGTGTCACGATCGGCACTGCCGGTCATCATCAGGCAGACGGTGTCCGGCCACTCTTCGAGGATGCGCTCAACCAGCCAGAAGCCGTCCCGTCCTGGAAGCAGGATGTCGGCTAAAACGAGTGGGGTCGGTTGGCGGTGGAAAATCGCCCAGGCCTCTTCCGCCGAACGTGCCCCCTGCGCCGGGATGTGCCACAATTCAAAAAGTTTCCGCAGCAAATCCTGCACGCCTGGCTCATCGTCCACCCAGGTGATCCAGACCATCGCGTCTCTCCCACCAAGAAGGTCGCACAAGTCTAATACTGCTGGCGGCTGCGGTTGGGCCGTCTTCTCCGAAACATACCGCCGGTGCGTTGCGGAAGGCAGCGAGTTTGCCGAATTTACGGACGGCAACGGTTTTCCTGGCGTTGGCAGGACAACAACGGCAGCAGAATCTCGTTCAAGCGCTCGCCAACACATCTGTGCCGAGAGCAATGTTCGGAACGTGGCATCAGCCAGGCGAGTAGCTGCCTGGGAATGACAGCGAACACGGAATGCTGAAACGGAAGCGAATGTGTCGGTCGCCGGGTCGCGAACACCGCGGGAGCAATACCGTGCAGCCGGCTTGCCCGGTAGATCTGGCAATTCCCGCAGTGGATTCGCGACCATACCGCTTTCGCTGGCGACTTACCTGAGCGGCGCTACACCGGCTTGCCGATAAGCGCCAGGGATGTGCGGAGGTAAGTCCGTATGCGGTCTAACTCAAGGATGGTGTCCGCGGCACTGGCGCTGATCGTGGCCACAACGCAGGGATGCTACTGCTGGGGCTGGTATCACTACCACAATTGTTACGTTTATCTGGGCGTGCCACCGGGAGCGAAAACTTATAGCCATCCCTGGTACGCTCCGGGGTGGTATGGCGGCTGGCCGTATTACTCCTCGCCCACGTATTCACTGCCGATTAACTATGCGATGTACAGCGGCGGAGTTGTTTCGGGAGGCGATTTGCTGAGCGCACCAGCGATGTTTGAATCGGCCCCCATGCCGCGCCTTCAACCGGAAAGTAGCACACCGGATTTGCTCATTCCCCCACCGCGACCTTTGACGCCGCCAGACAAACCTACCGCGCCTGTTCCACCCCCGCCGGCTCCCGGTTCCGGTCTGCAAGTTCGCCTGAACGGCCCGGAGCAGATCAGCCTGTCACAGACGGCCAACTGCACGCTTATGGTACAGAACGGCACGGAGGCCGCGTGCGAGGATGTCGAAGTGGTGCTGCATTTGCCGAAAGTCCTACGTGTCGTTACCACCACGCCGCCGGCACAAGTCCGTGGGAACGAGGCGATATGGAAATTGGCCAAACTAGCACCGCGGCAGAGCGAGACGCTAACGGTCGCCTTGCAACCGCAACATACGGCCAATCACGCAATATGTCACGCCACTGTGCTGGCCCGAGACGGCACCGGGGCCGCCTCGTCGCTGGCCATCCGTATCGTTCCAGCTCAGCAGTGAGCCGTTGCGCAGAACTCGGCGGTTCCTCGCCTGGCCGCGCTATCGTCGGACTCCATTCGCCATCCGCTCTTCGCTTTTATTCGGCGAGTTCCATGCGGCGATACATAGGCAAGTGCCGGTAGTACACTTCGAGAGTCAGGATGCACAGGCTGGTAGAATAAATCCGACCGGCGCGTGGGCCGAAGTCGAAAAACTCTGGCGGCCAGGAGCCGTAACTGCATGCGGATGGGTCGGCCTTATCCTGCAACTTCACCAGCAGGTCGCGCATGTTGGGATTCCACTCGTCGAAATACTTCCCCTCCATGTGGTGCATGACCTGTGTAGCGTAATACCAGCCGTAAAGGGGCAGACTTCGCGGATTGCTAACCTTGTCCTTATCAGGTGGGCGGAAATTGCGATTCTCCAGTAGAAACTTGCAACCGGCATGGAGGTCAGGTACAAGCGGCCCCCACCCGAGATATTGCCGACAGAGCAGCCCGACGGAAGTCAACACCGGCGTCCCGCCACGGCTTCCGGGAGTATAACCGTACAGGGCTTTCGGATATTCCTTGTCGCCGATCTTTGCTTTGACAGCGACCTGGTCGAGGAATCGGCGGGCCCCATCGAGAGCGGAACTGGGCACATTGAGTCCGGCCATCTGACCGCTGCGCAGCGCCATGATGACCCAGCCGCTGACCGAGGTATCGCCGGGATCACGTTCGCCGTAACGCCAGCCGCCGGTCACCGGATGCTGGATGTTGACCAGGTAACTGATAGCCCGCTGTGCCGGCCCTTGCAGGCGCGGGTCGCGCGTCATGGCATAGGCTTCGCACAGGGCGATGGTGGCAATCGCCGTCTCGTAGGTAGTTCCCTTGCCAATCTTGCCGCGCGCATCCTGTTGCTGAAGAAGGAACGTCAGGCCGCGGAGCACTTGATTCTTATAGGGCGAATTGGCCGCAACGTTCTTCACACCTTCGGGCGCCATGTGTGCATGACCGGCTCCGAGGAAAGCGAGCAGAGCGAAACCGGTCATGGCCACGTCGTGCGATTCGACACTTTGTTCGGCCGGGGTACGGCATCGGCAACCGGGTTTGGCCAGATGGTACTTATCGCCGGACCATCGGCCATCCGGCGACTGGTGCCGGGCCAGCCACTGCAAGCCTCGCGATACCGCTGCTTCGGATTCGTCGCTGGCGCCCATGCGTCGGATGACATCCAGATTGCGTCCGCCGCGCAGACCGATGCCGCCTCCCTGGCGGGAACCACCACCGGCGCCTCCCAGCAGTCCCAGACCAAGTCCTTGCGGCAAAGCACCGCTGTCACCGACCGCACCGTAGGCACGTCGGGAATCGTCCGGATGCAGCAGAAAACCGCTCAGCCCCTCTGCGGCAGGACGGTCAATTCCCTGCACGCCGCCTTCGTTGCCCGAGCCGACACCAGCTGGCAAGTTCTGCTGCAGTTTGGTGGGGTCAATCTCGAGCCCAGCCTTCTCGGGAGCTTCCACGGGTGTTTCCGAAGGCAGCGAAAGTTCAGGAGCCGCAGACACGTCGGGGGAACTGTCGAGGATGTCATCGGCGAATGGATTGATGGGCGAAGTCTCCGCCTGATCCGGCAGGATTTCGCTCGTGGTCTCCGGCTCGCTCAACTGCATCAGCGCCCGCTCGCTTGAACCGCTTTGGGCCTGTGTCCAGGCGTTGAAAAGCAGCAGTGCCACCAGCACCGAAACGTTGAAAACGATGCTGATGAGCATTGCCGGCACCAACCGCAACAAATCCCGCCAGGTCAAGCGTGTATCCGCCAGTTCGCTTAACGGCACGAACCCGCGCAGCACCCTCGCTCCCGCCGTGGCTGTACCCCCTGGCTTGGCGCCTGCCGACATTGCCATTTCCTCCGTTCTGGTCGTGCCGCACCTTGGCAGTGCGGTGATCAGTTTCAAACACCCTCCGACCGGGTCTAGGTTGACACCGCCCCTAGTTTTGACGTATTCCCGTATCGGACAGTTCCCAAAATTCATTCTAGCAACAGATGCAGGGCGTGTGCAAGTCCCTGCGAGGTGATTACAAGCGAGTCGGCGTGGAGCGTTGTACGAAAGTGCGGCGTAGCTCCCTGGCAAGACATTTGCCCCCGGCTAAAATGCAGCTTGTTCGACGGACACTACCTTGACCGCCTGCGTGCACTTGCGAGAATTCCTGCCGAGCGGAGGCGAACCGGTCTTTTCCGCCTGGCCACAACCGAGGGTGCTGAAGATGCGGTTACTCAGCCAGCTGCGCGCGAGAATCCACTCGGACACGAAAAAAATCGCCTGGTTGGCGCGGCTAACGGTAGCGATGGCGGGATGGATGGGAGTGGTAACATGGCTTTCGGTCGCCGGGAGGCCCAGTGCCGAAGGCCAGCTGAGCAGCGGCGCAGACCCCGTTCTGCCGGGTATCGTTTTCGTAGCCGCGCCCGTCTTCGACCCGGCCCACGATGTCTGCGAGGGTTACCTCGGCAGTTATCACTGGCGGGACGGTTACCTGTATGCCCGCGCGGCGACATATCACCGTAAGGAACGAACCACTGGGCCGATGCGTCCCGGCAAAAATCTCTATCTGCTGACGCCAGCGCGAGCGGACGGCCAACTCCGCCAGCTGACATTCCTGCAAAGCGATGGCGCGGTGTACAAACCTGAACCTTCTTATGACGGTCGCAAAATCCTGTTCAGCATGCGCCGGGACGGCGAGGATTGGTTCCATCTGTACGAGATGAATGTGGACGGCAGCGGCTTGCGGCAACTGACGGATGGGCCGTTCAACGATTTCGCCGGGGTTTACCTTCCCGACGGACGGATTGTGTTCGTCTCCGACCGCACCGGATTTTTGGAAGAATACCACGAGGAACGCACGGAATGCTTGTTTGTTATGAATGGGGACGGCACGGGAATACACCAGATCACTTTCAACCCTGGAACATATTTTGAACCGACTGTTTTGCGGGATGGACGAATCCTTTGCGCGTTCTGGGATGCGTTCCATATCAACGTTCCGCCGCTCGACAAACACGAGACGGTGCTGCTCACAGTCAATCCGGATGGCACGGATGAGCGGCATTATTTCGGAGCCGGGCAGTATCGCTTTTTCGGTCGAGAACGGCATAGCGGCGTGTCATTCACGACCCCTCGGGAAGTGCCGGACGGTCGCATCCTGGTGCAGTGCGAACTCGGCCCGGCTACCGTGGACATATGGGCCGGCCAGCATCCGCGCGACGCCCTGATACCCCTTTTTCCAGGGGTGACTTCGATCCAGGTTGGCGGAACAACCCACCGGGTTCACCTCTCGCCGCTCGGGACCCGCAGCACGGCTTATCCATTGCCCGACGGTCGTATCCTGTATTCGGCCACCAGGCCGGGCGCCCGCGACAGTGCCATCTATGTAACCGATCCGTTGACGCGCGAGGAAAGATTGATTTACGACATCCCCAATTATGCCGAATTTGACCCCGTCCCTGTGCTGGTGTCGCGACCGTTGCCGCGACGGTTACCGCAACGCTTGGAGCATCCGGAGGTGTACGCCAGCGGCCTGGCCGAGCTGGAAGATTCTCCGCCGCCACGGGCTCAACCGGCGCCCGGCTGGACACGGTTCGTCGTCGTTGCAGGCCGGGAGTCCGATTTTCCCGAACGCACGGCGGCGTTGACTCGCGCTCGTTATCTGCGTGTGGTCGAGGCTGAATATACCGCCGTGACCACCAGCAGTCACACCAATCTGGAGACGCGGATTCTTGGCGTGGTGCCGATCTACGAAGACGGCTCGGCTTATTTTGAAGTGCCTGCCGATACTCCCTTTTTCCTCGATGTGCTGGACGCAGCAGGACAGCGGGTGATGCATGCCTGGCCGCTGGCCAATACCGCCATCGAGCGTGGTCGGCCAGTGAGTCTGACGCAGATCGCTTACATGAGCGGGCGTAGCGGCGAAGTACGCTCGTGTTACGGTTGCCATGCCCCGCAGCAACTTGCCGTGCCCAACGTTTCTCTCGAAGCTCTGCGACATCCTCCGGTGCGTGTCGGTCGCCACGTTACGAATCTGCAATATCGTCGCAACGAGCCGGACTATTACCGTCGGCAAGCGATTGTCGGCAGCGGCCAAGCGGAGATGTACCGCCGCTGGCTCGACAGCCGCGATCCCTGGGTGCGAGCCCGAGGCTGCGAAATGCTGGCGCTGCTGGAGGACGAAGCGGCATGTGCATTGCCGCGAATTGCCGAGTTAGCCTACGACCCGAACGTCGAGGTGCGGCGGAGCGCCACCTGGGCCCTGTGTGTGCTGGGCAAGAGTGAACATGTACCGCTGTTGCGCCAACTGGCCCAGCGCGATAGCGACGAGCTGGTGCGATTCCATGCCCGCTCGGCATTGCAGGTACTCGACCAGCCTGGCGACGCCGAACTGGCCATGGAAAGGCTGGGCCGACTCAGCCAACCAGGTCCCGAGGATTTGCAGCAAATTCGTGCGGCACTGCGGCAAAGTGTACCGCCGCTGGCAGCTCTGCGCGCAGCTGGGCGCTGCCGCGATCGCGACGCAGTGGCCTTGCTGGTGCCCTGGCTGGATCGGCCGGAAATGGAGGCTTATGCCAAAGAAGCCGCCCGAGCGTTGGGGCGCATTGCCAGTCCCGAAGCCGTACGGGCGTTGTGGGAAGCATTTCGCCGCCAGGTCCCTAAAAAACAGGTCTTCAATGGGCGCTATTTCCAACACGGCCCCCGACCAGAAGACTACGCGCTTTTAGAAGGGTTAGTGCTGGCCGGCGCCCGACCCCAGGCGGAAGATGTCCCCTTGCTGATCGCGATGCTGCCGAACACCTTTATGGAAAAGCCGCGCTTTGAGGATCGTTTCCGCACAGAAACGGCGCGAGTCATCTGGCCCCGATTGTTACTGCAGCGCGGCGACTACCGGGAGCCGATCGTACGGTTGCTGTGTGAAGTTCTGCGACACCAAGAGCCGTCCCGAACTGGCAACCGCCCGGATACTGCCAAACGACCGCCGCTGCTGGAACAGCGAACTATGGCACTGTACGAGTTGCTACTGCAAGGTATCAATCTCGAACGCCCCTTTAACGAACACGGTCGGCCATTCCCGGTCGTTTCCGATCTGGGTGCGGAGGAAGCGTTGTGGCTGCTGACCTGCCTGGCGCGACCGGGCGAAGTACCGGAGGAAATCATCGTTCCGTACCTGACGTCAGCTTACCACCGGGAACGAATAGACGCGGCCGTGTTGCTGACTGTGCAGGGCTTCCGTTCCCCGAACGCTGACCAGAACGGTGCGGAAGCGGTTTTGCTCCGCGAAGCAGCCAAACCGTATCCGTTTCCGGAAATCTGGAGCATCGGCAAAGGCATGCCGGACGACAACTTCCGCGATAAAGCCTTGATGGTGCAGGCCCTGGCAATGCACACTACGAATCTGGGTGCTCTGGAACGTTTCGCCGATCCTGGCTCGGCCTACCGCGACTTGCGTTACGCGCTAGCGCGAGGACTGGCCCGACGGGGCAAAACCGACGGCATTCCTTTGTTGTTGCGGCTCTGCCAGGATCCCCTGACGGTCGTGCAGCAACAGGCCCGCTATGCTTTGGCGGAGATTCGCGATCAGGTTCGGCTCCGTGGTGAGCCGGTGCCTCGTTTTCGCGTCGCCTGGAACGCTGAGATTGGGACCGGGAAATCCAAGGAACTGGAGAATTCAGTTGCCCGTGCTGCACAGGAAACCCCAGCCGACGCCGCGACGTTTGTGGTGCCAGTCAAGGATGGAAGCTGGAGCCAGCGGCATTATCCGCCGAAGCCCTTTGCCTGGCCCGACGCCAGACCCACTCCCTTGCCGCAGTGTTTACCGATAGGGCAACCGTTGACGCAGTGGCAGTCGCTTCTGGTACCGCAACATTTCCGCAATCTCAGCATCCCGTTCGTTCGCGGGGCGGAACGGATGATGGTGCAACGTGCCAGCGAACTGCACAGCGTCGCGGAGGCGTTACGCCGATTGCCAGCAGAACAAACACTCGAAATCTGGCTGCGCTGGCTCGACTCGCCCTATCCGTATGCGCAATACCTGGCGCTGCAATCCCTGCGAGAACAACCGCATGCTCGACCGGCGCCATTGCTGCTGAAGAAACTCGACGAGTTTGCACGTAGCGGCAATGCTGTCGGTTTCTGGTGGTGCTGCGAAGCGCTGGCGGCGGTAGCCAGGCATTTGCCCGATCAAGGTGGTGATGGGCAGGTGTCTCGCGCCCGCATCCTGGACACGCTGGCCCGCTATGCCACACAATCTCCGCCCGCGACGGGATTTTTTGGCCCGGAAGGTATGGCTCTGGGTTACCCGGCAGCGCTGGCCATCGGGCGCATTGTTGCTGACAGGCGCGACGACCTGGCCAGGCAACTCTGGCGAAGCGAAAATCTCTGGCTGCGTGCCGGTGTATTACGCGGATTGGCCGAAGCCCGAGCCGCGAATGTCGCCGATTGGCTCCAGGAAGCCCGGCAACCGACTCAACCAGGATTGGTACGCATGGAAGCGGAAATTCAGATGCATCGGCTCGGGCGAGCATCGCTGCCAGCGGAGTAACCGATCGGCGTCGCTTTCACTGCGATGACGGATTCTCAGTAACCTCACGAATGGCCCATTCGAGCGTGCTGCACAGAAAATCGAGCTCGTCCGCACTGATCACCAACGGGGGAAAGATGACCAGGACATGCCCGAGTGGACGCAACAGTACACCTCGCTGGCGTGCTAGTTGGCACACTTGCGCTCCGATTTGTAGCTCATAAGGATACGGTTCGCGGCTGGCAGGATCGCGTACCAGTTCAATGCCGGCAAGTAATCCCTTTTGCCTCACTTCGCCGACATGCGGCAGTAGGCGAAAGCGTTCGCACCAGCGAGCCAGTTGGGCGATCCGCTGCGGCAATTTTTCCAGCAGCCGCTCGCGGTCGAATAGTTCCAGCGTCGCCAGGGCCGCTGCCGCTGCCAGGGGATTGCCACCGTAAGTGTGCCCGTGGAAAAATGTTCTCCGTTCCCCCACCGAACCGAGAAAGGCCTGGTAAATCCGATCGGTAGTCAGCGTCGCCGCCAGGGGCAGATATCCACCGGTTAAGCCTTTGGCCAGACAGAGAAAATCCGGGGCGACCTGTTCCTGTTCGCAGGCGAAAAAGGTTCCGGTTCGGCCAATGCCGACCGCCACTTCGTCGGCGATCAAGAGAACGTCGAATCGGCGGGTCGCATCGCGCACGCCGCGCAAAAAACCCTCCGGAGCTACGATCATACCGGCAGCCCCCTGCACCAGCGGTTCGATGACAACAGCGGCGATTTCCTCATGATGTTCCGCCAGCAGCCGTTCACATGCCTGCAAACAGTCCACCTGGCAGGTTTGCCGGTTCAAACCGAGCGGACAGCGATAACAATACGGCTGCGGTGCACGGTAAGTCGCAAACAATAGCGGGCCGAACAGCCTGTGAAACAAATCCACGCCGCCCACACTCACATCCCCCAGTGTGTCTCCGTGATACGCTCCGCCGAACGATAAGAATTTCGTCTTTTTAGGTCGTGGACCTCCGTGTTGATCCGGGCGTTGCTGCCAGTACTGGAAAGCCATTTTGATCGCCACCTCCACCGCGGTGGCGCCATTATCCGAGAAAAACACGTGGGTCAGCGGTTCGCCCCATTGGGCCAAGGGTGTTGCCCGTTCGACCAACCGACGGGCCAGTCGAATGGCCGGGACATGACTGATACCCAGTAAGGTGCTATGAGCTACCTGTTGCAGCTGGGCCTGGATCGCTTGGTCAATCTCCCGGCGACGATGGCCGAAAATGTTGCACCAGATCGACCCGACGCCGTCCAGATAACGCCGGCCTTCCACGTCAATCAACCAGCATCCCTCGGCCCGCGCGATGATGAGTGGATCGGTGCGGGCGTATTCCGCCATTTGTGTAAACGGATGCCAGAGGTGCGCGATGTCCCAGTGGCGCAGTTGTTCCTTTTCTTGTTGCGAAAGCATCGCCGGTCGTTCCTCACCGCCAGGAGGATTTTGCAGGTTTCCGCAAAAATTGTAACTGGACTGACGCCACTCGACTCGAAAGCGTTGGGCGATCCGCTGGCCTGGAACCGCGCGGCATGATAAAGTATCGGCACCGGTCGGTGAACCCGTAGCACGGGGAGTTGAACACGCGGACTGGCATCCGTGGTCGGTGGCGTGCACCGGCCCGAACAATCTGGCCGACGGCCTGCCCGTTGGCTTTCAACAAGGAGCGACTCATGCGTCCTGCCGTGCGGACAATCCTCGTTCTTGCAGCCATGCTCGCGGTCTGCCTGCCGCTACCGGCGCAGAAAAAATTGGGCGAGCTTATCATCGGTAAATGGGAACCAGTCGAGGCGGACAAAGTCAAAGTCGTTATCGAGTTTACTCGCGACGGCAAATTGCTCATCAGCGTCGCCGAGAAAACCCTTCGCGGTAGTTATCGCGTGCTCGACGACAACAACGTCGAGGTGACCATTGATGTCGAAGGCAAATCGCAGACCGAAAAGTTGCGAGTCTCTTTCAAGCAGGATGAAATGACCACCGAAGATTCGCGGGGTAAGAAGGACACCTTCCGTCGTCTCAAGTGATTGCCGGCGATGAAGGCGCCCCGATCTTGGCCGTGGACAAAATGCAGGGGAATTTGCCAACTTCGGCCGGTGCTACCGATACCGATATTGTGCGGGAATGGCTGAGCGGATCGGCCAATCTTGTCGGACACGAACCTGAGCAGCGGACTGATGGCGGAACGACGACTTTCTCTTATGGCAATCCATTTGGTCACCGGAGCGACGGGCTTACTGGGTAGCCATTTGGTCGAGCAGCTAGGCAAGCGGGGCGAGCGCGTGCGGGCTCTAGCACGCCCCGGTGCGGACACGCGCTTCCTGGTCGCCCACGGCGTGGAAATCGTCTGGGGCGACCTGACCCGACCGGAAACACTCGTGACTGCTTGCCGTGGCGTCAGCATCGTTTATCATGCTGCCGGCAAAGTAGGGGATTGGGGCACCTGGCCGGAGTTCTATGCCCACACCGTCGCCGGCACCCACAACCTGGTGCAGGCCTGCCTGGCTGCCGGTGTGGGACGGTTGATTCATGTCAGTTCCACCAGTGCTTACGGTCATCCGCAACCGCCTGGTCGTCCCATCACCGAGGATTGGCCAATCGGTCGCACCTGCTGGGTCTGGGACCACTACACCCGCGCCAAGATTCTCGCCGAAAAGATTGTCTGGCGAGCGTATTGGCAACAGGGTTTGCCGGTGACGGTGATTCGTCCGAGCTGGCTCTACGGTCCGTATGACCGCACCAGTATTCACCGACTGGCACAATCGTTACGCCGGGGGCTGGCATTTCTGATAGGAAACGGCAACAATCGCATCAACTCCGTGTATGCCGGTAACGTCGCCGATGCCTGCTTGCTGGCTGGCGAATCCACCCGAGCGATCGGCCAGGCGTATAACATCACCAACGATGGCCGATTGATTACCCAGCGCGAATATCTGGGGCAATTCGCCCGGGAGTTGGGCTACCCACCACCGTGGCGACGCATCCCCTACGGGGTGGCGTTCGCCGCTGCCTACGCCCTGGAGGCGATGTTTCGGATGTGGCAGATTAAGCGGCCACCGTTTGTAACGCGTTACGCCGTCTGGCTCCTGGGACGTGATCTGGTTTATAGCACGCACAAGGCTGAAGAGGAACTCGGCTGGCGACCGGCCGTGAGTTTTGACGAAGGGGTGCGGCGCACTGTTGCCTGGTATCGCCAGCAAATCGGGCAGCGCCTCTGAGCGATCGCAGGATGGTTTGGCGCCAATTCCGGCACCTGACGCGAGTATGCCCGCACCCACCTGGTCGGGTTGACCGCATTCGGATCATTGCGGGCAAGATAGCGTTGTCTATGCACTGCCGGGTGGTCACGAGGCTGCGGAAGTTTCATCGTCGTGGCCTGGGCAAAATGCGCACCCGCCGACCTTCCACACGCAAGCGTCCTTCCGCGAACAATCGAATGGCCTCCGGATAGGCCTCGCATTCTTCAGCAAAGACGCGTGCGGCCAGTGACTGCGGCGTGTCATCGTCCAGCACCGGAACTACTCGTTGCAAGATGATCGGCCCGTGGTCGTATTCGTTGTCGGCGAAATGGACGGTACATCCCGACACCTTGCAGCCATAGGCCAGCACTGCCTCATGAACCCGCAGGCCGTAATACCCTTTCCCGCCAAATGCTGGCAGCAAAGCCGGATGAATATTCATCACACGATTCTGGAAGTCCTCGGGGATTTGCAGCAGATGGAGGAAGCCGGCCATGCACACGAGATCCGCCTGTGCCTGGCGACACCGGTCGAAAATGGCCTGGCTGAACTGTTCGAGCGAAGCCGACCTGCGACGCTCAATGATCTCCGCGGGCAGACCGGCACGGCGGGCTTTGTCCAGCCCGGGCGCGTCCCCCTTGCTGGAGATCACCAGGCGAATCTCCGCCGGCAACTTGCGGGCCGATATGTGTTCGATCAGGTTCTGCAGCGTTGTCCCGGTGCCACTGATCAGCACCACCAGCCGCAAAGGATTTTTCGGTGTGAGGATTTCGGCCATGATAAGCCCTCATCGCGATTCCCGGCATGCGATGGCCCTAATGGGCTCGCGATTCCTGCTCTGCCTGGGAACATAGATTGCATAGGACGTTTGCCGATGCCTGGCAGCGACGGGCCCGATTCGCGCTCTGGCATTGTCCGCACGCAAGCCATATACTAAAAGGGTCGGTCAAATACGCGCAGAGCCCAACCATCCAGCGGAAGTTGCAAATCGCTGGCTTCGCGGCGATTGGGGAACGAGGAGACGGTCATGCGGCCAGTATCGGAGGTTACAAGGGCAATCCGCCAGGAACTCTGGAGTTTGTCCGCGGTGGTGCTGGTAGCGAGCTGGACATCGGTAGCGCCAGCCTTGCCGCAAAACGACGCCTACTGGCTGGCGCGCTACGCGGAGGGTTTGCATCGCCAGGGACACGTGGCGGAGGCGGAGCGGTTGCTGCAACAGGCCAGCCAGCGCTGGCCGGATCGTCTGCCATTGCAGGTGGCGCTGGCCCGACTCGCTGCAGCGCAAGGCCAAACGCAATATGCCCTGGGGTTGTTGCAGGAAGTTCTGCGGCTGGACAGTCGCTGCGTCGAAGCTTGGTTGGCCAGGGCTGAATTGCTTCGCCAGCAAAACCGCATCAGCGAAGCGATGCAGGACCTGGAGACGGCCCTGCGTAACAATCCCTCTCCGGAACTGGCGGAGCGAACTCGTGGCTTGTTGCGGCTGATGCAGGGAAATTGGGAAGCAGCCATCGTTCACCTAACGCGCTACCTGAACCAGAGCGACGGCGAAGATGCGGAGGCTTTCTGCTGGCGAGGACAGGCGTGGTTGCGTTCGGGGCGAGCCGATCATGCCGAGGCCGACTTCGCCCGCGCCCTGCAAATCCACCCGGGCTTGTCGGAAATCTGGCGGTTACGTGCCCAGGCTCTGGAAGAGCAGGGGCAACTGCAAAAAGCTGCCGCCGCTTATGAACGCGCTGTGCAAGCAGCACCGCAAGACCTGGCCATACGCCTGGCTTATGCGAAAGTACTGTACCGGCTCCGCAGCTTTCACGAGTGCTCGACCCAACTGGAGGCAGTGCTGCGACTGGAACCCCGACATCGTGAGGCCCTGGAACTGTTGGTGCAGACCGCCCGGGCGCTGCATCAACCTCGGGTTTTGCTGACCGCCATCGACCGGCTCCTGGAAATCCAAAACAGCGACCCGAGCCTCTGGTTCCGCAAAGCGCTGGCGCTGGAATCGCTCTGCCGTGAACCAGAGGCTTTGCAAGCGTTGGCGGAATGCGAAAAACTTTTTATTCAGAACAATCCCAACGATCGTCAGCAACTAGCACCGCTGTTTTTCGCCGGGCGTGCCCGTTTGCTGGCCAAACTGGACCGCCTCAACGAGGCACTGGCGGATGTGAACGAAGCTATTCAGCGCAGTCCGCGCTATGCCTACGCTTATCGTCTGCGAGCGGACATCCGCTGGCGCCTGGGCAGGATCCCGGAGGCTCTGGCCGATCTCGACACCGCCCAACAAATCCAGCCCGACGATGAGTTCATCTTCATCAAGCGGGCCGAGCTCTTGCGAGCCCAGGGAAAATGGGATGCGGCACTGCAGGAACTGGATCGTGCGGTGCAAGTAAGCCCGCAGACCGGCTCTGCCCATACTCAACGGGCCGGCATGTTACTGCTTTTGGGTCGCTGGGAGGAGGCCGCTCGCCAACTGGCGCAGGTGCCAGGCGACGACGAGGAACACCCGTCCACGTTGGCGTATGCCCAGGCGATTCAAGCAGCATTGCAGGGAGATTGGCAGCTGGCCGAACGCATTGCCGAACAACATCTCGCCGGTTTTGCCACCGACCCGATGAGCACGTACAATCTGGCGTGCGCCTGGGCGATTTTCGCCGATCTGCGCTTGCGCCGCGGGCGTGCTCCGGTTGCCGATCCCCACGTGGTGCTTTATAAACGCCGGGCGCTCGACCTCCTGGAGAAAACCTTCGCCCTGGGTTACAAAGACTGCTGGCATACCCGACACGATCCCGACCTGTTCGTGCTGCATCGCGAACCGGCATTCTGGCGGTTGGTGAAGGCTAATGGCCAGGTTCTCACCAGACCTTAATCCCCGACTGTTACACTACGTGACAACCGGCACACAGCGTGCCCGGTGTCACCAGGTTCCTACAAACGGGAGGGTGTAACCATGCGCTGGGTCAAGTGGGCAGGGGTCTTGCTAGTGGGCCTATGGCTGTGCCAGTCGGTCAACGCGCAGGAAAAACCGCCCTTCGGACTAGGCCGCGGTCCCGGCGGAGGCGGACGACTTTTCCTGCTCACTCAGGAATCGGTGCAGGCTGACCTCAAACTCACCGAGGAGCAGAAAACCAAGGTCCGCGCCTTGCAGGAATCGCAACGGCAACTGTTCCAGGATTTGCGTAATCTTGGCCGGGAAGAAGCGGCCAAGCGCTTACGCGAGCAGGCCGAAAAAACCCAGAAAGAACTCGCCACACTTCTCAAGCCCGAACAAGCCAAACGATTGCAGCAAATTCAATTGCAACTGCGGATGCGGCAGGGGAATTATCGCGCCATCCTCACCGATCCGGATATCGCCGCCAAGATTGGCCTGACTGACCAGCAGAAGGAAAAAGTCCGCCAACTCGATGCGGAGGCGGCGAAACTGCGCGAAAGTTTCCAGGGCGGTAACCGCGAGGAAGCCTTCAAACGGTTCAAGGAACTCAACAGCAAATACGAAAGCATCCTGACCGATCAGCAGAAGGCGAAGTTGAAGGAACTGGTTGGCGAACCGTTCACCGGGGAAATTCGGCTGGGCGGTTTCGGTGGCGGCCAGCCGGGCAAATCTGGAGTTCGCCCGCGTAAACCCGGTGATCTGTAACAGCGGCTGGCGGAACGCTTCGCTGATGTGCTGGCCACATCGCCAAGCGCAGGGGCAGCGGCAACGCTGCCCCTTTTGTTCAACGGGTTGTGCCGTGCGCTAATGCCTCATCAGCCCTGTGGCGAACAAAAATCGTTTACGCAGAACGTGTCACGAAAGCGCGAGTTGTTCCGCACGCGGGTGGAGCTGTCCATTCGTCTGGCAAGGTTGGTAATCTGGCTGTACAATGGGCGGCGTCGGCTCACTGAACAGCACACGAACTGGTTGCGACACGGAGCGCGATCATGCACGGGAACGATCCCCATTCGCTTGCCGAAGCCTCTCCTGCTCTGGACAAAGCCACACCCGCACCGGCTGGCGGATGGTGGGGCCGATTGCGCCGGGTTATCGAATCCCATCCCCGCGGACTGTTCCTGCTGTTTTTCGTAGAGATGTGGGAGCGTTTCAGTTATTACGGCATGCGTGCCATTTTGGTACCCTATCTGATCACCACCACGCTGGCACAGGCGCAGCTGGGCGTTTACTGGGGTCCAACGGCACTGACGGGACACGCGGCTGCCGATCCGGGGACCGGGGCGATCAGCGGTGTAGCCGCTCATATCGGTTATCAGCAATTGCGCGAGGACATCCTTACGGCGGCGAATCCGGGTCGCGGTTGGTCGGAAGGCGAGGCGAATTTGCTCTATGGCTGGTACACAGGACTGGCCTATTTGCTGCCGCTGGTCGGCGGCTACGTCGCTGACAAGGTACTCGGCACGCATCGTTCCGTGCTGGTCGGCGGCATCGTCATCGCCCTGGGACACATCGCCCTGGCGATTTCCGGGTTAGGCGGGTTGGGCCATTCCGAACTGGGCATGAGCATTTTCATCGGCGGGCTGGCGCTGATAGTCATCGGCACCGGCTATTTCAAACCGTGCGTTTCGGTGATGGTCAGTCAGCTTTACCCGGCAGGTGATCCGCGACGCGACAGTGCCTTCACTATTTTTTACATGGGTATCAATCTCGGAGCGCTTTTGTGCAATTACGTGGCTGGGACTTTGGGCGAAAAAGTGGGCTGGCACTGGGGCTTCGGAGCGGCGGCGGTGGGCATGCTGGCCGGCTTGACGTTATATCTGTGGGGTCGGCCACGCCATTTGCAAGGCATTGGTTTACCACCACAGCAGTTCACGCAGGCCCGCTACGCCATGGTTCAGGTGCCGCTGGCGCTATTGCTAGCCGCTGCTGTCGCTGGGTTTTATCACGTAGGCGGATTCGGCTGGCTGGCGCAGACCATGAAATCAGTCTGGGAAGCGGACGTATGGCGCTGGTCAATTGTGGCCGTGAGTACGCTAGCGGTGCTGGGAGGTGCGGCCTGGCTTATCGCTATTCAGCGGCCCGGAGAGCGGGGACTGACTGCCAGCATCCTCATCTTCATGCTCTTCAACGCCGTGTTCTGGATTGGCTTCGAGCAAGCCGGTTCGACGCTGAACGTCTTCGCTCAGCGGTACACCGATCGCCGGGTGCCTCTCGGGCCGCTGGCGGGTATCTTTGGCGTGGCCGAATGGGAAATGCCCTTTACCTGGTTTCAGTCGCTCAACCCGTTCCTGATACTGGTGCTGGCGCCGGTGTTCGCCTGGATGTGGTCGGCGTTAGAGAGACGCGGCTGGAATCCTACACAGCCGATGAAGATTTTCTGGGGCCTGGTGCTACTGGGCATCGGTTACGTGTTCGTGGTCATCGGCGCTTACCTGAACAACAAGCGCGGCCTGCCCGTTTCGATGTTCTGGCTGACTGCGATGTATTTCTTCCACACGCTGGGCGAACTCTGTCTGTCCCCGACCGGTCTGGCGTATGTGACCCGGGCGGCCCCCACACGCTACGTCTCGCTGCTGATGGGCATCTGGTTCATCTCCAGTTTCCTAGCCAATCTCGGTGGTGGCATCATCGCCAGTTATGTCGAGGAAGTGGAGCGTGGCCAAATCAAGCTGCCCTGGCAGGTTTACGGTTACGAACTGGGCGGACGAGCCGATTATTTCGCCATGTTTGCCGTCGGAGCTTTCCTGGCAGCGCTGGTCATCTTCGTCCTGACCCCGATCTTCAAGCGCTATCTGGGCGTAAAGGAATAAAGTCGGAATTTCCCGGCACGGAAGCTCGCGACCCAGGAGGTCAGACCCATGCAGCAGGAAACTGCAGTGGCAACAGCACCGACGGCACAGCCACGGGAAGATTTGAATGTTTATCGCATGTCGGTGCAGCAACTCGATCGAGCCCTGCGCTATTTGCCCACCATCAAGAAGGGGCTGATTGATTTCCTGAAACGCCCGGCCCGTTCGATCATCGTCGAGTTTCCCATTGAAATGGAAGACGGCTCGGTGCAGACGTTTACTGGTTATCGCGTCCTGCACAGTCGCGTGCGCGGGCCAGGGAAGGGTGGCATCCGGTATCACCCCGACGTCAACCTGGATGAGGTGCGGGCGCTGGCCGCCTGGATGACCTGGAAGTGTGCCGTTGCGGATATTCCGTACGGCGGCGCCAAAGGTGGGGTCGCCTGCGATCCAAAAAAACTCAGCGAAACCGTCCTCCGCCGCATTACTCGCCGGTACATCGCCGAACTGGGCGATAATATCGGGCCATTCGAAGACATCCCCGCTCCTGACATGTACACCGACGCCAAGACCATGGCCTGGGTGTACGACACCTACCAGATGATGCATCCAGGGCGAAATAACCTCCCCGTCGTCACCGGTAAGCCCGTAGATCTCGGCGGTTCATTAGGCCGACGCGAAGCCACCGCCCGCGGCTGTTTGTTTGCCGTGCAGCGCGCCTTAGCCCGCGGCGTTCTGACCGGGTTGAATTCCGTTCACGGCGCCAGTGTCGTTGTCCAGGGATTCGGCAATGTCGGTGGCATCGCCGCTCAACTTTTTCACCAGGCCGGCGCTCGCGTTATCGCCGTCAGCGATTCCACGGGCGGTATCGTCAACGAACGGGGCCTCGATCCCGATGCCGTCTGGAAACACAAAGAAAAACACCGCACCGTGCAGAATTTCCCCTCGGCTCGCAACATCAGCAACGCCGAACTATTGGCCTTGTCGTGCGATATTCTCATCCCCGCCGCCCTGGAATGCCAGATTCGTGCCGACAACGCCGACAAGGTGCATGCAAGGATGATAGTGGAAGCGGCTAACGGCCCCACCACTCCCGCAGCCGACGATATCCTGTTCGCCCGTGGCATCCCGGTACTGCCGGACATCCTCGCCAATGCTGGCGGCGTTACCGTCAGCTACTTCGAGTGGGTTCAGAACATCGAGAACGAACGCTGGGACGAGGCCGAAGTCAACGAAAAACTTCGCGCCAAAATGGAACGCGCTACCGACGCCGTGCTCGAGAAACAGCGACAGCTCAACGAACGTGTGGCTCGCGGCGAATTGGTCGGCAGCGACGGCCAACCGATCCGTCAACCTGTGGACTTGCGAATCGCCGCTCTGGTGCTGGCGGTCGAGCGGGTGGCTAATGTCGCTTTAGAACGCGGCATCTGGCCATAGTCCCTAACGCCGTCGTCGCCGACTCTGCATCCGCTGATAACCGCCCAGCATGATGTCGCGCACCTGCCGCGGCGAATCGCTGAGTTGAAACAATTGCAGTTCCTGAGCGGAGAGATTGCCGGCAGCAGCTACGGTGTTTTTCAGCCAATCCACTAGCCCGCCCCAGTATTCCGAGCCAAACAGCACTACGGGAAACTCGCGCAGCTTGCCCGTCTGGATTAGCGTCAACGCCTCGAACAATTCGTCCAACGTCCCATAGCCACCGGGAAACAACACAAATCCCTCGGCGTACTTCGCAAACATGGTCTTGCGGACGAAAAAATAATGGAATTCGACGGCGATGCCTACGTACGGGTTGAGACGCTGTTCGTACGGGAGTTGAATATTGCAGCCGACGGAAACGCCACCAGCCTCGACCGCACCGCGATTGGCCGCTTCCATAATGCCCGGCCCGCCACCGGTAATGATTGCGAATCCGGCTTTGGCCAGCAAGCGCGCCGTTTCCCGGGCCGCTTCGTACATCGGATGTTCCGGCGGTGTGCGTGCCGAACCGAAGATGGACACGGCGGCGGCGATGTCGGCCAGGCGATTGATACCGTGGACAAACTCGCCGGCAATCCGCCACACTCGCCACGGGTCCTCGCGCGTAAATCGCCCACGCCGTTTGTCCAGCGGCCGCGGACGCACACCACGCACACGTTGCAGCAGCAGCTCGTCCTCGGTCGGCCCGAGGTGCTGCCCATCTCCAACCTCACTGCCCGAAACCGCTTCCCGCGGTCGGTTTTCATCCCTTTCCGGCATGGCATTGCTCCTGTCGCCGGCAACATTATCTTAGAAGCTGTGCCACCACGCTAGGTGGACAGCGCGACTGGCCGATTTGCGCGCTATCCCCGAAGGTTTTGCGACGGCCCCTACCGCCTCACAAGATTGCCCCGCCGCTGCTTTGCGCGGAAACACGCGTTTGTGCACCGTAAAAGTAGCTTTTCCTGCAGCAAACACACGTCGTCCACCAAGAGCGGCGGGCGTCAGCCCGCCGTGGGTTGTTGCAAGCGCAATTGCGGGGCGCTACCAGGATCGCGCGGGAAACTACCGAGGTTGTGCTGACGAGGGCCGTTGCATGTACGTGATCAACAGCCACTCTTGTGGCGGTCGCCGGTGAACGGGAATCGAAATCGTCTTTCGAAGCGCCGTTTCACGCACCACGGGGGCTGACGTCCGGGCCTGCTCCCGCGCGGAAATGTGTCTGGTAACGTCGTCGGCTTTCCGTTTGTCGAACCACGGGGGGCTTACGCCCCCCGCTCCTGCGCGTTGCGACGCGCACGTTTGCCGGCGGAATTGCGACTTTTGCGATGCACGAACGCACGTTCGTCAGGAGCGGCGGGCGTCAGCCCGCTGTGGGTTGGATAACGCGCGTGCAACGGTGTTCCGCAGCAAAACATCGGCAGTCTCCCGCATGTTGGCGGCATTGCTCCTACAAACGCGTTCTCCGCACCACGGGGGCTTACGCCCGGGCCTGCTTCCGCGCGGAAATGTGTGCCGTAACGTCGTCGGCTTTCCGCTTGCCGCACCACGGGGGGCTGACGCCCCCCGCTCCTGGTATCGCGTGCGCGAGTGCCACCGTGCGATACAGCGCCCTGCGGTGCATGAGCATTTCCGTAAGCCACGGGGGGCTTACGCCCCCCGCTCTTGTACCTTGTAGCGCAAGCCTTTGCCGGCGGAATTTGCGACTTTTGCGATGCACGAACGCACGTTCGTCAAGAGCGGCGGGCGTCAGCCAGCCGTGGTGCGGGAACCGCACCGACAAGCACGATTGCGTAGATGTGCACATGCGGTCTTCGCTGCACATACGGTCGTCGCACGCGGAAGAGGAGCGGCGGGCGTGGGCCCGTGGTGCTTCCAGGAAGCGCATCTCTGATGGCGAGACCACACGCGTTCGGTGACAGACTTGGCGCGACCAAGGAGCGGCGGGCGTCAGCCCGCCGTGGTTCGCAACCGCACCGGCAAGCACGATTCCGCACATGGGCACATGCGGTCTTCGCTGCACATACGGTCGTCGCGCGGAGGATCAAGAGCGGCGGTGTCAGCCTGCCGTGTTAATTCGGCGGCGCGCGTACGCTAGCTCTTTTTCTTCTTGCTGCCGGCCTTCAATTCTTCCAGGCTGACGAAGCCGTCACCGTTCTTATCGAGTCGGGCAAACCGCTTATCTACGGCGCCGGGCTTCTGCTTGAGCTTGGGCAGGTAATCGGCGATTTTGCGGAACTCGTCCAGGGAGAGTTTGCCGTCGTTATTGGTGTCGAGCTTTTTGAAGAGTTGCTCCTGTTTGCCAGCTTTTTTGGCGGTTTTCTTGTTGGTGTCGGCAGCCGAGAGCGGACTGCTGAGCAGCGCGGTTACCGTCAGCACGGCCACGAGCATGCGCCACATGGTTGGCTCCTTAGGATGGGGTTGTGCACCCGGCTTGCTGGCTCAGTGAGACTGTCGGGCAGCGATAGCCGTCGGTCTGCCCTCGTAAGCGGGATCGCCAGCAAGCCTCAGCCGGGGTGCTGGATATGCCTCTGCCAGTTTTAACACCGGCATGGCTTCCAGGTTCCGCGCACGTCCTGCAGGCATCGGCAGCAATACGGCTTCGCCGAGCCAAGGTCACTTACAATGCGGCGTGCGCAGGGATGAAAAGGCCGAGAGTTTCGGGGATGCCTGCGGATGCTGACGGCGAGGTTTCAGCGGGAAGCCACGACTTGTCCCTGAACGAAAACGGTCAGTTCGCGCAGACCGGCATCGTCGAAGAACAGGTGAATCTGCCCGCCCAATTCGTGCCCGGCGACGCCGGTGCTGACCGTGCAGGGCAGGATGAGGCGTTGACCGGGGTAGATGGTGGCACGTTCAAAATGCTTCACACGGAAGCTGCAATTGCGGTTTCAGCAATGACCGATGCCCACCAGGCGCACCGTGTGCCAGGTGGGATTGACTACGGCAACGTACACCGTGACGTCTTTCTTAGCCGGCACCTCGCCTAACTCGATTCGCTCCTGTTCGAGATATACGCCGGGCTGGTCGAGGTCGCGCACGTACAAATAACCGCCCAGCGCCAGGCTTGTCAGCCCCAGAGCGAAACAGCAAAAGGCGAGAAAATCCAGAAACCGTGACATGGCTCAGCCCTCCAGAATTGAGCGCGTGCGCCAGCACACACGCGAAATGTTCCTGACCCCGCTGGCTCAGCAAGTCGAGTTCCTCAACCCGGAATTCAACCTATCCGATAGCCCACCTGGTGTCCAGCCTGCGTCCGGGAATGTGGCGGGGATGGGCGCGAACTTGCAGCCCAGGCGGTTGAAAAAGCCGGTGCCATCGCAAAAGCCCGAGGTGCCACCGTCCAGGTTAGCAGCGGGGCAACCGTCGCTATGTCGGATGCGCCTTGGTATATCCTGGCCCTCGGGCCAAACCACAACGTCGAGCGGCGTATTCTTCCAGTTTCGCCCACGCCGGTTATCCTGGCACTGGGGCTAAGCCGCAACGCGGCCAGGGGAGTGCAGTCCCCTTGAAGGAAGTGAATGCGGAATTTACAATGAGAGCGATGAAACGTTGTGTAATTACGCAAGCGATGCTGGATCGTATTCCGCCGGAGCGTCGCCGCGCCTGGATTGCTTACCGACTCAAACGGTCCGGTTTCAGCCCTCACCGGACGTACGAGGTGGAATACCGGGCGGATTTGCAACTGTACGTGTTTGTACAAACGGAAAGCCATCCCTACATTCGCCAGCCACCACGTGAACCGCTCACGCTGGAGGCGTTGCGGAAGTGGCTGGAAGAGATGGTCAGCATAGACGGGGAAGGGACACGGCTGACGGGGGAGGGCGGCATCCGTGGTGAGCCATCGGTGAACTAGCTGCCGACTACCCCACCAGGCCTGTCGCGGTCGAGCCAGACCGACCCTCTGCCGATCGCAAGGAGGCGACGGAAGCGTGCGTATCGCTCTGGTGCATGACTGGCTGCTGGGGTATCGCGGCGGAGAACGGGTGCTGGTGGAATTGTGCCGACTTTTTCCCCAGGCGGACCTGTTTACGCTGTTTTATCGTCGCGGCAGCACCGTACCGATCATTGAGCAACGGCGCATTAGAAGAAGCTGGCTCGGCTACCTGCCGATGGTGCAGCGCTATTATCGCTGGTTGTTACCGCTGTTTCCGCTGGCGGTGCGGACCCTGCGTGTGGGAGGTTACGACCTGGTGATCAGTTCCAGCCACGCGGTGGCGAAAGCGGCTGCCATCTCTCCGAAGGCGGTGCATATCTGCTACTGCCATACGCCGATGCGTTACGTCTGGCATTTACGGCGGGAGTATTTTCCCGAAAGAGCGAGCGGCTGGGGTCGTGGGGCCGTGGACCCACGATCCTGGTTGGGGCAGTTGCGGGAATCCATACTGGATTGGCTGCAAGCCTGGGATTGCCGCACCGCAGACCACGTGGACTATTTTTTGGCCAACAGCCGCACCGTGCAACAGCGCATCCGCGAGTGCTACCGTCGTGAAAGCCATGTCATCTATCCGCCGGTGGATACCGACTTCTACCGACCAGCCCGGGTGCCCCGCCGGGAGTATTACCTGGTGGTGTCGGCGCTGGTGCCGTACAAGCGTGTGGATTTGGCAGTGCGGGCGTGTACGCAGTTGCGTCGCCCCTTGCTGGTGATTGGCCGGGGCAGCGAGGAACGGCGTTTGCGCCAGCTGGCCGGACACGAGGTTCGTTTCGCTGGCTGGTTGCCGGATGCATCCGTTCGCGACCATCTCCAACGCTGCCGCGCCTTGATTTTTCCGGGCGAAGAGGATTTCGGTCTGGTACCCGTGGAAGCGCAGGCGTGCGGCACACCGGTGATCGCGTTGGGCAAGGGCGGAGCCACGGAGACGGTCCTCCCGCCGGAATGCAGCCCGCGACCCACTGGCGTGTGGTTCCGGGAAGCGTGCGTCGAATCGTTAGCCGACGCGATCCTGCGCTTTGAACGGGAAAGCCGACTCTTTCACCCCGAGGCTTGTCGCCAGAATGCCCTGCGTTTCGACCGGGCGATTTTCCGGAGAGAAATAGTAGCTTTTGTGCGGCGAGTGATGCCCGATTTGCCACTGGACGCGAGCGGATCCGATCGGCAGGCGGCATGACCGGTGCTTTCACCGCGCCGATGGCACTTTTCCCCGGGTGGGATGAATAACCACGAAAACGTTTATGGTTGATGGCATCGTGTCGTGGTGTCTGCGGAGTCAGTCTGGCACGACAATCGGGAGCAGTGAGCTTCCCTCCACGCTAGCCAGGCCAGCGTGCCAGGGAGCTTTTTACAGAGCTCAGTTTGGCTACAATTCCGACTCGTATGCGTAGAATATTTCCAGGAGCAGGATCAACCGTCTGAGAACGGCTCAGGGACAAGAGGATGGCGAGGGTAAAATCGGGGCAATTCAACCAGGAGGGGCGACTTTTCGCCCGCCGGGTCACAACGAGTCACGATCATGACCAGGAGCGGCCTGCGTGAAAGATGCCCCCAACTGTGCCTGCCGCCGGGTGAGCGGCTGGGAGTGTTCGTAACTAACTGGGCCACCGGTTTGCATACGTCGTTCGCCTCGCATTTGCCCAGCGCGATGGTTGCGGCGATTCCACGTGAAGAAATGTGCCATTTACCACATCTGGGCGATCGCCGCTTGCCGAGGTTTCGTGTCTAGTCGGAGGGTCCAATCGCGCGGCACAACCGGAGACCGCCGCTGTGAACCCTGCCTCGGATCCGCCGGGAGCGAACGAGCCCGGCTTGCCAGAACCGAACGGGAAAGACCAACCGCTCCGGGAGGCCAACGCGGCAATGTCCGGGGAACCGGTTTCGCCACCGCAGGAAGCCACCGTGCCGTTCATTTCCGGCGTTGAGGCTCAAGCAGAGGAGTTTGCAGAATCATCCCTTATGCCGGAAGGTTTCGCCGACCCGCTCCTCATTGGCGAATACCGAATCATCGCGCGATTGGGCAGTGGTGGAATGGCGGAGGTGTATTGCGGCTGGCATGCGCCCATGCAGCGACGCGTCGCACTGAAATTACTTCGGCGTCGGCCCGATGTCCGCACTGCTGGGGCCGATGTCCTGGCCGAGGTTCAGGCCACCGCCCGATTGCAGCATCCCAACATCGTGCAGCTCTATCATGTGCTCGAATATCAGGATCGGCTGTGCTTGGTGCTGGAATTTGTCGAAGGCCGGACTTTGAGCCAATCTTTGGCACAAGGGGCGGCGCTGGATTTCACCGCGATAGCCCGGCTGATGCTGACCCTGGCGCAGGCGGTGCAGTACGCCCACGACGCGGGAGTGTTACATCTGGACCTGAAACCCGGCAACGTCTTGCTGACAGCCAACGGTCAACCCAAAATTGCCGATTTCGGTCTGTCGCGAAGGATCGGTCGCCTGAGCCAGGGAGCCTATCTGGCCGGGACGCCCTGTTACATGGCTCCCGAGCAAACCTGGACGGATGGCGAGCTCGGCGTCTGGACGGATGTGTACGGGCTGGGGACGATTCTGTACCAGCTGCTGACAGGTCAGCCACCAGTCGCAGACGGGAGCCTGGCGCAGGTCTTCACAGCGGTGCGCAGCGGGGCGATTTTACCCATCGGCCAACTTCAGCCGCTAGCCCCACCCGCACTGGTCGCCATCTGCCAGAAGTGTCTGCAACCGTTACCCCGCGATCGCTATAGTTCGGCGGCAGCGCTGGCCAGCGATTTGCAACGCTTTCTCGCCGGCGAAGCTGTCCGAGTACCGGTTCGGCAAACGGCTTACCGGCTGCGTCTGTGGTGTCGTCATCCCATGCGAATTCGCGATGCCGGATCGCTCATGACCGCCTTCAGCACCGTTTTGGGTTGCTGGTGCCTGCTGGGTTTGTTGCTGCTGGTTACGGGCGTGCTGGAAGTGCCTCAACCGACCATACTCATTCGCCACATTCTGGTCTGGCTGTGCGGCGGCTACCTGCCGGGTCTGGCTCTGGGGCTGTTCACGCTTCTGCACCGGCCCTGGGCGATCTACGCCGGAGCCGGACTCGCTGGACTTGGTGTGCTGGTAATGCTCGGCCATCTGGCCGGCGTGATTTCTCCCGAGTACACCATGGGCGGCATGGTAGCGCATCCCGACGTGCTCCGCGTCGAAAATCTCCTGATCACCTGCCTGTTCGGGCTGGCATTTCTTGTGCATCTACCGGCCTTGTACGCCTGGCATTGCCTCTACCGAAGCGGCCAGCGTTAGTTCGCTGTCGGCCAGGGCAACTCGCCGGCAACCATTATCGCGCCCAGGTTTGCCTGGAGGCCTCGTGCGCATGCTCCATCGCCATCGCCCACGGCAAACTAGGATCGGCCGGCATACACGATAGCCGGCGGAATTGCGACTTTTCCGATGCACAAACGCACGTTCGTCAAGAGCGGCGGGCGTGAGCCCGCCGTGCTTCGGGAACCGCACCGGCAGCCGCGATTGCGTACATGTTCACGTGCGGTCTCCGCGCGGAGGACCAAGAGCGGCCGACGTCAGCCCGCTGTGGGTCGGATAATGCGTGTGCAACGGTGGTTGCCGGCGCAGCGTCGGCAGTCTTCCGAACGATCGCGGCAGTGCCCTTGCAAATGCGTTACCGCGAACCACGGGGGGCTTACGCCCCCCGCTCCTGCGCGTTGCGACGCGCACGTTTGCCGGCGGAATTGCGACTTTTGCGATGCACGAACGCACGTTCGTCAGGAGCGGCGGGCGTGAGCCCGCTGTGGGATTGATAGACGCGCTGACGGGAGCCATTCGCCAAGCGTTCACGAACAGCAGTCGAGCGGAAAAGGGTGTGGACATACCAGACAGCCAATGTCGGGCCGTCGGTCGTGTGCTATGTGCGAGTAAGCGGCGTGGGGGTATCATCGGGGTTTGCGAATAACCACCAGAAACTGCGGGTATAGCCAGCCGGTGTGGTCGGGCTGCGTGCTGGGCTTATCTGCCGCTTTTTGGCTTCCCATAGGATGGTATCAGCCGGGGCGGTAACTGCCGATTGCAGAATGGGATTGTGGCGATTACAATCGTGCATATCCATAACAGGTGGCAGCTTGTGGAACTGAGGCATCAGGACCGGGTGCTGCCATCGCCGAGTTCAGATCTCCGAGCTAGACAACTCAATCGCGGGGGCTACCGGCAACGGCTCGCAACTGGCAAGCGCCGAGCAGGGGGCGTGGCATGCTACATCGTCTGGGCCATTGCGTCATCGTCGGTTTCTGGCTGGGGACGATGGCAACATTAGTGCTGCGGGAGTGGCAGCAACGTCAAAGTTCGCCGCCGGCTCTGACCGCAACCGTGTCCGATGGCACTACCGAACCTGTCGAGTGGCATATCTTCCGTCGCAGTCGTGGCCCGGACGGAGGTTGGGAAGAGCCTTTCCTGATCGGCGTACTGGTATCGCAGACCCAGCACGACGAACAGAGCAGTATCCTGAGCCTGATACATCAGCTGGAACTGGACGTAGGACAATTGTGGCACCATCTGCCGGTACCGGAGTCGGCGGGGCACCTGCGTTTGGAATCGCGTCTGGAAGTGGGAGTCTTCGGGGAAATGCAGCGGTTGCGAATTGTGGGCGGCTGGTCAGCCTGGGCACGATGGTTGATTTTGCTCGATATTATCCCGCGCTCTAACGACGAAGTAACTATCCGCTGGATGATCAATTTGCCCGGCGGAGTCTGGCGTCAGGAATACGTTCTGCCCTGGTCGTTGAAATCGTTGCCCGGCAACAGTCTCGGTCCGCCGGATCGGTTGCCCTCGTTGCTTCCGGGCCAGCGCTGGTCCTTGCCGTGGGTAGATGCCCTGGGACTGACACGGGTGCCTGGCGGGATGAGTCCGGCAGTGGTTGGAACCCAACCGGTGAGCCTGAATTGGCATGGTGAGAATTATCCATGTCTGGTAGTCCGGCTGCACCGCGAGCCGATGGAAGTACAGTGGTGGGTGGCGCAACGCCCGCCGCTGCGGGATGTCGTCTTACAACAGGTAGTACGCTGGTCGGACACGGAATTGATACTAGTACGGCAGCCGCAACTCGTCCGCCAGGATTTATTGATACCGCCGGCCTGGTTTTACCGTATGCCGTGAGAGGCGCTCATGCATCACCTACCTGCGATTGAACTGGAGAAGGTAACCCGGACTTTTGGCAAGAAGGTCGCGGTCGAGCAACTCAGCCTGAGAGTCGAGTGGGGCGAACTGTTTGCTTTTCTGGGGCCTAACGGTGCCGGTAAGACGACCACCATCAAAATGATCTGCGGGCTATTGCGCCCCACCAGTGGCCGCATTCGCGTCTGCGGTTTCGATGTCCAGGAACAATCGGAATTATCGCGGGCCTGTCTCAGCTACGTACCGGATAACCCGCACCTGTATGACAAACTCACGGGTCGCGAGTTCTTCGAATTGGTGCTCGACTTGTACGGCGTGGATTATCAACAAGGGCAGCGCCGCATCGCCGAACTGGTGGAATTGTTTGACCTAGGGGACTATCTCGACGACCTGACCGAGACCTATTCCCACGGCATGAAGCAGCGGGTTGCATTTGCGGCAGCGTTGTTGCATGAGGCCCAGGTGCTGGTCGTGGATGAACCGACGCTGGGGCTAGACCCGCTGGGCATGCAAGCATTGAAGAACCTGCTCCGGCGACAGACCCGACAGGGGGGCACGGTGTTTCTTTCCACGCATTCGCTCGACCTGGTGGAGCGGCTGGCGGATCGCATTGCCATTGTCGAACACGGCCGACTGATCGCAGTCGGCACGCTGGAGGAATTGCGGAAACGCGCTGATAGCCACGGTTCGCTCGAAGAGGTTTTCCTGCGACTGACCGCAGGCGAACCGGCACAAACCGAACCGGTACAGCCCGATCGCTTTCCGGTTTCTGACGGCCATGAATGCGACGCTTGAGCAACCTGATCCCGGCTGGAGCGAAACTGCCCGCGTGGCCACGGCGGCAAGCGGCAAGGCGTGTCTCAGCCGGCCAGCTCAGCCGCATCCCCGTGTGCTGTGGCGTTTAGCCTGGCGGTTATTACGCAATCATCTCTGGGTACAGCTGACGCAATCGCGGCTGCGCAGTGTGCTGCTGATTGTTATCGCCGTCATCCTCTGGTTCAGTCTGGCGGCGTTGACGGCGACGGCTTTCGAGGTTTTGACCAGTACAATCCTGCCCGCCTATGTGCTGCAGCATTTCAGTTCCGTGGTGCTGGGAGCTCTGGCGGTCGTCCTGGCCGGTCTGCTGGCATTTTCCGCCGGGCTGGCCTGTCATTTGGAATTATTCCGGGCACCCGATGCCGCTTTGCTCCTGTCTTCGCCGCTTCCCACAAAGCGCATTTTCCGCTACAAATGGCTTCGCACTCTGGCGCCCGGCCTTTGGACACTGGCTTTGCTGGCGTTGCCAGTACTGATACAATGGCACATCTGCCTGAACGCCCCGTGGTGGTCTTACCTGATTCTAGCCGTCATGGTCGGCGGGCTGCTGATGCTGGCAGCTTCGTTTGGCTGCCTGGTTTGCCTGCTGGTGGTGTACTGGATTCCCGGACAGAGTCGTCGCCTGCTGCTGGCGCTGGCGATGCTGCTGGTGGCGTTGTTCGCCTGGTGGCTCGGCACACTTGTGCCGCGGGAGAGTCTCTCCGATGGATTATTTCGCTGGCTGCGACAATTCGTGTATCGCCTGCAACCCCTGCAATGGTTCCTGGCACCGAGTCAATGGTGGAGCAGGGGGCTGGTGGAGGCGGCCAATGGCAATTTTGTCCGGGCATCGTTTTTCGCCGCCTTGCTCTGGAGCAACGCCCTGATGCTGTACCTGGTAACTGTCTGGCTAGCCGGTCGGACCTACCGACACAGTTACATCACTATTGCCGGGCTGGGCGATCGCCGACGCCAGTACTCCTCTCGCTGGCCAACGAAACTCCTCGCTGCCGCCACTACCTGGCTTTCGCGGCCAGCAGGTGCTTTATTGCGTAAGGACCTCCTGACACTCTGCCGCGATCCGGTACAGTGGGCACAACTCGGTGTGCTGGCTGCCGTGCTCGCCATGTATTTCTGGACGGTGGAACAATTCGGTCACGAAACCCTGCCGTTCTACCTCCGCCGCATTCTCCACCTGCTCAATCTGGCGATGGTGGCGTTGACCCTGGCCACCTGGGCCAGCCGATTTGTCTATCCGCTGGTCGCCCAGGAAATTCGCGCGTTCTGGCTGATCGGCATGAGTCCCATCCGCCGATCCGGGCTGCTCTGGAGCAAATGGTTGTTCGCTGCCTTGTTAGGCATGTCGGCGGCGCTGGCCGTCTTGACTCTCAGCCACTGCCTTCTGCGTATGGACACCAGCGCTCTGTTGCTGCACAGCACGGCCGCGGTCATGCTTGGTCTGAGTGTGGCCGGGGCCAGCGTCGGCATGGGTGGCCTGTTTGTCGAACCGCACGAAATCAGCCCGACACAGCCTCTCAGCAGCTACGGCAACACCTTGACGCTCCTGATCTGCACCGGACTGGCGCTGATCCAGACCGGTCTGGCCGCCTGGCCCGTTTTCCTCGATTTTCAAGCTGCTGCAGACCCCGATCTCATTCTCCAGCAAGGCCCCTCAGCGCCGAGCACACGCGAATGGATGGTGTGTCTGGCGCAGATACTTGTAGGCAGCTCCGCCACGATTACACTCTTAACTTTAGGGCAGCGCCGACTCCACCGCCTGGAATGGTAACGCCTACTTGCTGCATCGTCGCCGTCGCCGCTGCCTTGAGCGCTGCTTGCCCATGCACCCGATCCAGGCTACGGACGCTTTCGTCGGCTGGCTCTCCAGGAGGGTCTGAGCATGCGACCGCGCGTGGTTACCGTCATTCTGGCAGGGGGAAAAGGCACCAGGCTCGAACCTCTTACCCGTGATCGCGCCAAACCCGCCGTGCCATTCGGCGGACTATATCGCATCATCGACTTTCCCCTGTCCAACTGCATCAACAGTCACCTACGACAAATCTTCGTGCTGACGCAATATAAGGCCCTGAGTCTCGATCGCCATATTCACCTGGCCTGGGACTTCCTCAGCCGACAACTCAACGAATACATCGAAATTCTCCCGCCCCAGCAACGCCTGGACGAGACTTGGTATAAAGGTACTGCCGACGCCATCTATCAGAACATCTACGCCCTGGAGCAGGAGAATCCCGATTTGTTGCTTATCCTGGCTGGCGACCATATTTATAAGATGGATTATAGCGATATGCTGCGTTTTCACATGGACGCCGGCGCCGATCTCACCATCGGTTGCATTCCGGTTCCACTAAGCCAGTGTCACCATTTCGGTATTATGGAGGTGGATGCTCAGCAACGCATTCAGCTCTTCCGCGAAAAACCGCGCGAGGCCAGGCCTATGCCCGGTAGCAGTGATAAGTGCCTGGCCTCGATGGGTATCTATGTTTTCCATGCCCGTTTGTTATTTGATATCCTCTGCCAGGACGCTCTTAACAAGGATAGCAAGCATGATTTCGGTCAAAACATTATTCCGACGATGATAGAAAGTGGCTATCGCGTCTTCGCCTACCATTTTCGCGACATGAATCGCAAGGCCGAGCCTTACTGGCGAGATGTCGGCACGCTGGACTCCTATTATCAGGCGAATATGGACCTGATCGCGGTTGACCCTGTCCTTAACCTTTACGACCACGATTGGCCGATTCGCACTTATCAACCGCAGTTGCCCCCGCCGAAGTTTGTCTTCGGCGATCAGGGGATCGGACCGGAAGTTCGTCGCGGCGAGGCGATTGACAGCATGGTTTGTAACGGCTGCATTATCAGCGGTGGGCACGTCTATCGTAGCATCTTATCTCCGAATGTCCGCATCAATAGCTATGCCCTGGTGGAGGATTCCATTCTGTTCGAAGGCGTGGACGTGGGGCGACACTGTCGCATTCGCCGTGCCATTATTGATAAGGGGGTGCGAATTCCGCCGGGCACACGCCTGGGTTACGATCTCGAACACGATCGCCGGCGCGGCTTCACCGTGACGGAATCGGGTATTGTGGTCGTGCCCAAGAATGAACCCCCGGAGACTTTCCTCAAATGACCACCGAACCATCCGACCCGACACCAACACCGCAGGATCAACCGCCCGCAGCCTGTGCGAAGGATCCAGTGCCGGTCGTACCACCGCAACCCGGTGCGAAAAGGCGACTGTTGACCTTACTAAGCGCCGCCCTGGGTCTGGGCCTCTTTGCTATCATCCTGGGTGTGGTCTGGTATCGTTCGCGTTCGCCACTGACACCAGCGCGTCTGCAACATGCTCGAGAGCTCTGGCAGCAGCATGGACCCCGTGATTACAACTTGCAGATTACTATCGAAGGCCGCATGCCTGGCACCTACTGGATCGAAGTTCGCCAGAACCGCGTAACTCGTGCGGTACAACTTCATCCCGACGGTCGGCAAACCGATATGCTCCTGGTTACACTTAGCGACGGTCGAACGATTCGCCGCGATGGCTACGAATGGTCCGTTCCTGGTCTTTTCGAATGGCTGGAACGCGATTTAGAACGCGATCGCAAGGGCAACTCCGGCTATACCTTCGCGCGTTTCGATGCCTATGACGGTCATCTGGTCGAATACCTGCGTTCCGAATCTTCCCAACATTATCGTCTGCGCGTACAGCTGATTCCCGTTTCCGAACCTTAGATGATTAGTTGCCAAATCCGGGCCCGGTTCTTGAAGTTCATGGCAATTCCGTATAGCCCATCAGGAAGCGATCGACTTCCCTGGCGGCACCACGACCTTCGTTAATCGCCCAGACCACTAAGCTTTGCCCACGCCGCATATCTCCAGCAACGAATACCTGAGGAATATTAGTCTGGAACTTGCCGTATTCCGCCTTGACATTGCTGCGAGCATCCTGTTCAATGCCGAGCTCTCGGAGGATGGGGTTTTCCGGGCCGAGAAAGCCCATCGCTAATAGTACCAACTGCGCCGGCCAGACCCGCTCTGTATCGGGGATTTCGCGGGGCATCATACGGCCATTGTCTTTGACCCATTCGATGCACACCGTATGGACTTCTTTAACCCAGCCGGCTTCATCACCGACAAAACGCTTGGTTTGAATGAGATATTCGCGCGGGTCTTTACCGAACAGTGCAGCCGCCTCCTCCTGGCCATAATCGAGCTTATATACTTTGGGCCACTGCGGCCAGGGGTTGTCCGGCGCCCGTGTCAGCGGAGGACGCGGCAGAATCTCGAATTGCACTAAGCTTCGACATCCTTGTCGCAACGCCGTCGCTACGCAATCCGTTCCCGTATCGCCACCGCCAATGACGATGACATCTTTATTTTTGGCGGTGATAGGTGTATGCTCGACACTTCCGGTGTCTAACAGAGTTTTTGTGTTAGCGGTGAGAAATTCCATAGCGAAATGAATGCCGCGGAGATGCCGGCCTTCGATCGGGAGATCGCGTGGTTGAGTTGCTCCACAACAAAGCACCACCGCGTCAAATTCCTCTAATAATCGCTTCGCCGGGAAATTCACTCCGACATGACAGTTAGTAACGAAGCGTACACCTTCGGCCGCCATCAAGTCAATTCGTCGCTGGACGATACGCTTATCCAGCTTCATATTCGGGATGCCGTACATAAGCAGGCCACCGATACGGTCGGCCCGCTCGAAGACGGTGACCCAATGCCCGGCCTTGTTGAGCTGGTCTGCGCAGGCCAGTCCGGCCGGACCGGAACCGACCACCGCGACTTTCTTGCCCGTGCGTTTCGGCGGCGGGGTTGGGCGTATCCACCCTTCTTCAAATGCCTTATCAATTATCGCACATTCGATGGTCTTGATGGCCACCGGCGGTTCGGTCAGACCGAGCACACACGAACCTTCGCACGGAGCCGGACATACGCGTCCTGTAAACTCCGGAAAATTATTGGTTTTCACTAATCGTTCGTAAGCTTCCCGCCAGAGTCCGCGATAAACTAGGTCGTTCCACTCGGGAATCAGGTTATTAATCGGACACCCCGAAGCCATACCTCCTAATACCATTCCGGTATGGCAGAAGGGAATGCCACAATCCATGCACCGCGCTGCCTGGCGACGCAACATTTCCTCTTGCGGATGGGCGTGAAATTCCTGCCAGTGTCGCAGGCGCTGCAGCGGAGGTTCCTGCGCTGGCGTTTCGCGCTGATATTCTAAGAATCCTGTCGGCTTACCCATCGCTCACGTGCTCCCCTACTGAATCCAGGTGTCAAGGTTCTATTCTGGCGCTGGTATTCTAATCCGACTGGCAGGCGAGCGAATCGCGGAGCTGGCAGGCAGGTTCGAAGTTAGTTGCCGCCAATCCGGGCAAGGTCGCGAGCATTCTCCTCGAAGGCAGCCATGAGCACCTCTTCTTCCGGTAAACCTTGCGCCCGCAACCGCTTCTGTGCCTCGATGACTCGACGGTAATCATTCGGATAGACCTTGACAAATTTCGGCTGATATTCTTCCCACAGGGCCAGGATTTTCCACGCTTTCTTGCTGCCGGTGTACTGAGCGTGCTTGCGGATCATCTCCCGGACTTCTTCGATATCTTCCGGGTCCTCCAGCGGGAATAACTTGACCATACTGAGATTGCAGCGTTTCGGGAAATCGCCGGTCTCATCTAGGACATAAGCGATACCACCCGACATACCCGCGGCGAAATTACGACCGGTCGGTCCAAGGACGACGACGCGGCCACCGGTCATATATTCGCAACCGTGATCACCCACCGCCTCGACCACGGCACGCACGCCGCTATTACGGACGCAAAAACGTTCGCCGGCCATCCCGTAAATATAGGCCTCCCCGCTCGTCGCACCGTAAAATGCCACGTTACCGATAATGATGTTTTCTTCCGGAGCAAATGTGGAGCCCGCAGGCGGATAAACAATGATCTTGCCACCCGACAGCCCCTTCCCGATATAGTCATTGGCATCGCCCTCTAATATCAAGGTAATCCCTTTCGGAATAAAGGCGCCGAAGCTCTGCCCCGCCGAACCCCGGAAATGCAAGGTAATAGTATCTTCCGGTAAACCTTCCGCTCCGTAGCGACGTGTGACCTCGCTGCCCAAAATAGTGCCCACCACGCGATGGGTGTTGCGAATCGGCAAGGTGGCGCGCACCGGCTTGCCTTCTTCCAGCGCCGGCCGACAGAGCTCTAATAACACGTTCCAGTCCAGCGACTTTTCGATCCCGTGGTTCTGCGGAATCTGGCAATAAGTCCCCCAGCTGGCTGGCACCTCCGGCTTATAGAGGATGGCAGAATAGTCCAGAGTTCGGGCTTTTTCGTGAGCGATGTCGCGGTCAAATTCTAATAAGTCGCACCGGCCCACCATGTCGTCGAAACGGCGAAAACCTAATTCCGCCATCAACTCGCGTACTTCCTGGGCAACGAACCGCATAAAGTTCACGACGTATTCTGGCTTGCCCATAAACTTTTCCCGCAGACGCGGGTCCTGCGTGGCCACGCCCACCGGACAGGTGTTGAGATGACATACCCGCATCATGATGCAACCCAGCGCCACCAAGGGCGCCGTTGCAAAACCGAATTCTTCCGCCCCTAATAACGCACCAATGACCACGTCGCGCCCCGTTTTCAATTGCCCGTCCACTTCGACAACGATGCGGCTGCGCAGGTTGTTTTGCAGAAGAATCTGATGCGTTTCCGCTAAACCTAACTCCCAGGGGATACCCGCATGCTTGATACTGGTCAGCGGGGAAGCGCCGGTACCACCGTCATGGCCACTAATGAGCACTACGTCGGCATGACCTTTCGCCACGCCGGCTGCTATCGTTCCCACGCCGACTTCTGCGACCAGTTTCACGCTGATTCGGGCATGATGGTTAGCGTTCTTCAAGTCGTGAATCAGTTCCGCCAGGTCTTCGATGGAATAAATGTCATGGTGTGGTGGCGGCGAGATAAGGCCCACGCCTGGCGTCGAATGCCGTACGCGGGCGATCCACGGATACACTTTATGTCCCGGCAACTGACCGCCTTCGCCCGGCTTGGCACCTTGTGCCATCTTGATTTGTAGTTCCTTGGCGTTCACTAAATACAGGCTGGTGACCCCGAAGCGTCCGGAAGCCACCTGCTTGATGGCGCTATTTTTGGAGTCGCCGTTTGGTAAAGGCTTATACCGTTCCGGGTCTTCGCCACCCTCACCCGTATTGCTCTTGCCACCGATGCGATTCATGGCAATGGCCAGGGCTTCGTGCGCTTCCTTGCTGATCGAACCATAAGACATCGCCCCGGTCTTAAACCGCCGCATGATGTTTTCGACTGGCTCGACTTCCTCAATAGGCACCGGCGGCTGCACTTTGCGAAACTTCAGCAGGCTCCGCAACGTGCACAGGTTCTTTTCCTGGCGATCAATCAAGGCACTGTATTCCTTGAATGCCTTATAATCCCCCGTACGAACCGCATATTGGAGTTTATGCACTGTTTCGGGATTGAAAAGGTGGAATTCCCCATCCTTGCGATACTGATACTGCCCGCCGGGGTCGAGAACCTGGCCGTTGACCGCCCGTTCGGGATAGGCCTTACGGTGTCGAGCTAAGCTCTCCTTGGCGATAATGTCCAGACCGATGCCTCCGATTCGCGATGCCGTCCAGGTGAAATAACGATCGATCACTTCCTTGCCCAGACCGATGGCTTCGAAGATCTGGGCCCCGCGATAACTCTGGATCGTGGAGATGCCCATTTTCGACATCACTTTGACGACGCCCTTGACGACCGCCTTGATATAGTTCTTGACGGCCTTTTTCTCATCGACATCCTCAATCAGCCCTTCGCGTACCATTTGGCGAATGGTCGCGTAGGCTAGATAGGGACAGATGCCGCCCGCCCCGTAGCCGATCAAGAGGGAGAAGTGGTGCACTTCGCGAGGCTCGCCACTCTCGATAACCAGGCCGCAACGTGTACGCGTTCCCTGGCGAATCAGGTGGTGATGCACCGCGCCGGTAGCTAATAAAGCCGGGATCGGTGCCCACTCCCGACACACTCCACGATCGGACAGGATCAAGATCTCGCAACCATCCGCCAGTGCCTGGTCGGCCTGGCGACACAGTTCATCCAGAGCCCGGCGCAGGCCCTCGCCGCCTTCTTCGGCACGATAGAGCATGGAAAGCGTGCGGGCTTTGAAGCGCCAGGGATTCTTGCCATCCAGTGCCCGCAGCTTCTCCAGTTCCTCTTCGGTCAGGATCGGAATGGGCAACTTGATTTGCCGACAGGATTCCGGCTGGGGGTCTAATAAATTCCCCTCGGCGCCAATGGTGGTTTCTTCACTGACGATCAGTTCTTCGCGGATGGCGTCTATCGGAGGGTTAGTAACCTGAGCGAAAAGTTGCTTGAAATAGTTATAAAGGAGTTGCGGCTTATTAGATAGCACCGCCAGAGGCGTATCCGTGCCCATAGAACCAACCGGCTCCACGCCATCATGGGCCATCGGTGCCATAATAAGGCGCAGGTCTTCTAATGTATAGCCGAACGCCTGTTGCAAGGTAACTAAGTCCCGCTCCTGGTCGGTGCAATTCACAGCGTGCCCGTTGCCCACCCAGGCCGAATTCGCATAAACTTCGCCGTGGCCAGAAGGACTTCCCCCGTTGCCGAGGTGGGACGGACGAGTATGTACGGAACCATCGAGAGTTTTTGCACCCGGAGTCGGCAGACGGTCGATAGGGACTAAATATCGGCGGAGCCAATCGGCGTAAGGTTTTTCGCGGGCGATTTTTTCCTTGAGTTCGTCGTCGGGAATAAGTCGGCCTTCGTTGAGGTCCACCAGGAGCATGCGGCCCGGTTGGAGCCGGCCCTTGAACGCCACACGTTCCGGCGGCACTTCTAATACACCGACCTCGGAAGCCATCACCACCAGGTCGTCTTTCAGCACATAATATCGGGAGGGGCGCAGGCCATTGCGATCCAGAACTGCTCCGATCTGCGTCCCGTCGGTAAATGCGATGGAGGCGGGCCCATCCCATGGTTCCATCAGGCAGGCATGATATTCGTAGAAGGCCCGCTTGGTCTCGCTCATAGTTTCATGCTTACTCCAGGGTTCGGGAATCATCATCATGACCGCGTGCGGAAGTGAACGCCCGCCTAGGACTAACATTTCTAGGGCATTATCAAACATGGCGGAATCGCTGCCGCTTTCATCAATGACGGGCAGTATCTTCTTGATATCCTCGCCGAAAAGCGGTGAGGCGAACAGGGTTTGTCGCGCATGCATCCAGTTGACGTTGCCGCGCAAGGTATTGATCTCGCCGTTGTGGCACAGGTAACGATACGGGTGAGCACGCGACCAGCTGGGAAAGGTGTTGGTGCTGAACCGGGAATGCACCATAGCCAGGGCGGTCTCGACATCGGGGTCGAGCAGGTCGGGGTAGAAAGTGGTAAGCTGGCTGGCCTTTAGCATGCCTTTGTACACTATAGTTCGGTGCGATAAACTGGGGATGTAAAACATGTGTTTCTGGCTCAGGTCGGACTGGCGGACCCAGTTTTCGATGCGTTTGCGGATGACGAAAAGCTTCCGTTCAAAAGCAAGTTCGTCGCCGACCCATTCGCCGCGCTGAATGAAAACCTGGCGAATAACTGGCTGACAGGACTTGGCGGTTTCGCCGAGGGGGGTGTTATCGGTGGGGACAGTACGCCAGCCGAGCACGTGCTGTCCTTCTTCCCGGACGATGGTTTCCAGTTGCCGCTCGATGGTGAGCCGTTCCTGACGATGCGTCGGCAGAAAAACCATCCCGACGCCGTAGTGGCGAGGGGGCGGAAGGCGGATGCCGATCTCATCGGCGACACGTGCCAGGAACCGGTGAGGCAATTGCAAAAGGATGCCCGCGCCGTCGCCTGTGTTCTCCTCGCAACCGCAAGCCCCGCGGTGTTCCAGATTGAGCAGAATCTGGATGGCCTGGCGCACGAGTTCATGCGAGCGGCGGTTTTTCATATCCACGATAAAGCCTACGCCGCAGGCATCGTGTTCAAACCAGGGGTCATAGAGTCCGCGCGGTTGTCCGAGGGCCACCTGCTTGTTTGCTGACATGGACGCTTCCTCACAGGTCTGAAGTAGATGGTTGGCCACAGTGCTCGCACGAAATTCAGGCTTGGGAAGGCCAAGAAGCAGAGCAGGGCGTATGCTGCCGAGCTAGCAGGCGGTCAGGCAGGCATGTATAGCGACAATTTTGCTGACCCGGCCAGTCCGGCTGACGGCGCACGTAGCGGCAAGGTTTTCCCTGTCGGTCGGCGATGGGAGCGGATTAGGAGAAAGCCCGGCCCTGGCTTAGCCGGCAGCGGATCGGGCGGCCGACCGAGTGCGCGATCGCCGGGGCGCTGTCAGCAGTGGGGCGGAAGTCGCCTGACCGTTTCCTTCTTCGGGTTGACGCAGCACTTCCAAAAAGCGCTGGGCAGCTAAACTCAGGCGGGGACTGCGGCGGTAAATAATCCCGAGAGGCCGCAGCAGCACCGCATCGGCCAGCGGCACAGCGACAAGCGTACCGGCTTCCACCTCGCGAGTCAGTGTCGGTTCGGGCAACAGGGCGATGCCAGCCCCGGCCTCGACCGCTTTCTTGATGTTTTCGATGTTGTCGAATTCCAGGACCACGCGAACACTGGCGCCGTGATGGCGGAGAAAGCGGTCCACCTGTCGGCGAATGACCAGGCCTTTTTCAAAGTGGACGAAGGCCTGGCCGCTCAGTTCTCGCACCCGCAGATCTCGTCGCCGGTTCCAGGGATGCTGCGGGGAGCAAACCACGACCATCTTTTCCTCGCGCCAGGGCAAAGCCAGCAATTTACGAGTCGGTTTCGGAAAGGAAACCAGACCCAGGTCTGCGGTACCGTCGAGCACCCGCTGATACACCTGGTCGGGATGGAGATACTCGATCTGGACGCTGGCGCGGGGCTCGATTCGGCGGAAACGCTCGATATATTGCCCCATATCCCGCAACCCGACGGAATAGATGGCGACGACGCGGACGGGCAGTTGCAAATGTTCCAGACCGCTAACCAGCGAGCGTTCCAGTTCTTGGAAGCGTTGCAATAAATCGCGGCAGCCATCGTAGAAGATGCGGCCAGCCGGAGTCAGTTGCAGCGGCCGACTGGAACGGTCGATCAGCTGCACGTTGAGCCGACGTTCCAGTTGCGCAATCATCTGGGAGACGGCCGACTGCGTAATTTCATTGGCCGCCGCCGCTCGGGAAAAGCTGCGATAACGCGCGACATCGCAATAGATTTTTAGCGTTTCCAGGTGCATGGCTCTCTGATCATATCATCGAAAATGCTAATGGCAAGTGCACTGCTAGATAAATAAGGCTAATAGTAGAGCTACTTGCGTTTTACCCGGGAGTTTCCGCGGTGATGCGCCATGCTAGGCCTGCATTTCGCGGTAACAAGCCGGGAGGTAAACGCGGTGTGCGCCGCAGCTGGCTGCGTTGGCAGCTCGGGGTTGGCGAATCCCTGGTTGCCAGTCATGGCTCAATGCGCCTGGGATCGCCGGCGCGTGCCCTCGTCAGAAGCCCAACCGCGCAGTCTCATCACAATCGTTCCAGTCGCGTGTAGAAATGGCAAATTTTTGACCTCCACGAATGGTACAGAGGGATTGCCGGTATCGGTACGGCTTTGTACAAGAAGAACGCCGAAGCCTGCCTGCCTGCGGTCAGTCTGCATTTTCCTCAGGAGAGTCGCTGATGAAACGATGGCTCTGCTTGCTAATAGTCGCCTGCGTATCGGTTGGATTAGTGGCCTGGAGTATCGGCCAGGCACCGCGGCGTTCGTCCCTGCAAATTGAGGTGCAGCAACGCAATCCCTGGAACCATTTACGGGTCAATCGCAGCGATGAGGAGTTCACGTTTGCCATCGTCAGCGACCGCACCGGTGGCCATCGGGCTAAGGTTTTCTCGCGCGCGGTGGAATACCTGAACCTGTTGCAGCCGGCCTTCGTCGTCTCCGTCGGCGATTTAATCGAAGGTTACACCGAGGACCTGGACAAGTTGCAGGCGCAGTGGAAAGAGTTCGACAGTTTTATTGCCCGGCTGCAGATGCCGTTCTTTTATGTGCCCGGCAACCATGACTATTCGAATCCGGTGCAGGAACGGCTGTGGAAAGAAAGATTCTCGCGGCCGTACTATCACTTCGTGTACCAGGACGTGCTGTTTTTGATGGTCAATTCGGAGGATCCGCCCAAGACTCCGGAGGGGCACATATCACCGGAGCAGATAGCGTATTTCCGTCGGGTACTGGAGGCGAATCCCCACGTGCGCTGGACCTTGATTTTCCTGCACAGGCCGCTCTGGGCTTCCCCGAAGGTAGCGGAAACCGGCTGGCCGGAATTTGAGCAACTGCTGGGCGATCGGCCCTACACAGTGTTTGCCGGGCATATTCACAGGTATCGCCGATTCGTTCGCAATGGCCGCATTTACTATCAGCTGGCGACTACCGGCGGCGTCAGCAAACTTCGGGGCGTGGATTACGGTGAGTTCGACCATGTGGTCTGGGTAACGATGAAGAAGACGGGCCCGGTATTGTGCAACATTCTGCTGGACGGAATTTATCCGGAAAACCTGCAAGTGCCAGACACTTTCGAGCCGGGCAGTAAACGCAAGATGGTGCCCACGGCACCGGTGGAGGGGAAAGTGACCTATCGCGGCGAGGTGGTGCCCGGAGCCTTGGTGACCTTCGTTCCGGTGTCGCCGGAATCCAATCCGCGCGCCGACGCTTTGGTGGATGCCAGCGGACAATATCGCCTGAGCACCTACGAGGCCTGGGATGGCGCTGCTGCCGGCAAGTACAAGGTTACCATCGTGCTGCGGCGGGAACGCGAACATGGCACAGCGGTCAACCTCCTGCCCGAAAAGTATGCTAGCGTCAAGACGACACCGCTGGAGGTTGCCGTCGAAGCCGGTCGCAAAAACGTATTCGATTTCGCTTTGGAATAGCATTGCGACGACGGCAGGACTGGCGATGGGCCAGCCACGAGGCCGCAAAAATCAACCGGCCATTGCCGAGGAAGTCTGGCGGTGGATGCAGAGCGCAAAATGCAGGGGCGGCCCAGACCACAGAGACGCTGCCAACCCTGCGATCTGCAACCGCCCCTGACAGCACCATGGCCTGCACGGCCCGGACTGCCCTGCCCCGTTTGGGGTCAGCACCCAGTGGTCGCGTCCCGTCGCCACCACTCTTCCCCTCTTTCCGCCTGCCGATCGTGTGATTGCGGGCAGTCCGGCCTGTGCTCGGTCAACAGTAACGATGCGCAGGCCCCTTTTTTTATTGCGTCGCTGCTCCCACCGTGTGTCGCTCAGCCTTCGCTACATCGGGCCTGTCGCATTTCTGCCCGGTGCCGACAGGCGGCTCGTTTTTCGTTCTGCCTGCGTCCTTGGCTTGCATAGGGTAACGCCAGCGTCCTATGATGAAGGCGTCGGATGCTAGCCAGGCGTGAGACATCAGGCATGATGCGGCAACAAGAGGACAAACCACTATTGCAACGCTATCTGGAACAATTGCGGCAGGCGGGCCGGCGAGCGCTGATCGCGTTCCTACCGGCCGGCGATCCGGATTTGCCAGCGACGCGGCAATTACTCGAGGTGCTCCAACGCAGTGGGGCGGATGTCATCGAGATCGGCTTTCCGTACAGCGATCCGATTGCCGACGGGCCGCTCATCCAGGCCGCCTATACTCGCGCCTTACGCCAGGGTGTTCGCGCCGATGACATATTTCGACTGGTTCGGGATTGGCGAGGGGAAAGAGCGACCAGCAGCGCTACACGTGCCGCAGTCCAGCGCCTGACCGACTCTGTGGCGGAATCGGATACTTCGTCTGCGTCCGCTGCTCCGTTGCTGGTGGCGATGTGTTCTTACAGCCTGGTGTTTCGCCGAGGTGAGGAAGAGTTCGTGAGGAGCTGCGTGGCAGCAGGATTCAGCGGCCTGATCGTGCCCGACTTGCCGGTAGAAGAAGCGGCAGGACTGGCGACGCGGTGCCGGCAAGCAGGACTGGCATTGATCCAATTGATTACTCCCACGACACCACCGCATCGTGCCCGGCGCATTGTCGAGCTGAGCAGCGGTTTTGTCTATTGTGTTAGCGTAACGGGGATCACTGGCTTGCGCGATCGCCTGCCGCAACAGCTTCAGGATCGCCTGACCTGGCTGCGGAGTATCACCGACTTGCCGTTGTGCGTGGGGTTCGGCGTGAGCAGGCCCGAGCATGCCCGCTGGCTTCGCGAGTTTGCTGACGGCATCATTGTCGGTAGCGCAATTGTCTCGCGTCTAGCGGAAGCGGAGAGTCGGCCCCTGCCGGACGTGTTTGCCTCCGTGGCCACTTTCATGACGCAGTTACGCTCCGCTCTCGATCATGCCAAGCCGGACTAACCACCAGGACACCAGGCCGCTCAGAAATGCACCAGGCGATGGTTGCGGGACGTGGTCGTCGCTTGGCCAAAGATGGTGGCGGCAGGTGTTGAAAAACCGTGTGGCCCGCGGCTTGGCATCTTCGGCAATGCATCAGCTGACCACGAAGACACTCGGTCTTTCTTTCGTGCCTTTTAGTATCCGAGTGGTTGGCATGCTAACTACGAGCGGATGCGTTCCGCAGCAGGCCGCGTCGCAGCAATTCCTCGGCAATTTGCACGGCGTTGGTGGCAGCACCCTTGCGGAGATTATCCGCGACTACCCAGAGATTCAGCCCATGGGCCACCGTCGGATCGCGGCGAATGCGCCCGACAAAGACCTCATCGCGTCCAGCGGCGAACAGGGGCATGGGTACTTCCCCTTTGGCGTAGTCGTCCAGGACAACTACTCCCGGCGCTTTGCGCAACAACTCGCGGGCCTGCTCAGGCGAAATCGCTCTCTGGAATTCGACGTTGATGGCCATGGCGTGACCGGTGTGCACCGGAACCCGGGCAGTGGTCGGGGAGACCAGGATGGTTTCGTCGCCGAGGATTTTGCGAGTCTCGCGAATCATTTTCCACTCTTCTTCCGAGTACCCTTCGTCGCCGAGCTTCCAATCGTGAGGCAGGACGTTGCCGGCCAGTGGAGCGGCATGAGCAATGGAATGCGGCATCGGTTCACCGCGAGCCAGCGCCTGCATTTGCCGTTCCAGGTCAAACACACCCTTAGCTCCCTTACCCGAAGAGGCCTGGTAGGTGCACACGACAATTCGCCGAACCCGCGCGAAATCGTGCAGCGGTTTCAGGGCCACCACCATCTGGATTGTCGAACAATTGGGGTTGGCCACGATCCGCTTGGGGATGCGTCCCAGTGTCTGCGGATTGACCTCCGGTACAACCAGCGGCACGTCCGGGTCCATCCGCCAGGCACTGGAGTTGTCCACGACAATGGCCCCCGCTTTTGCCGCTACTGGGCTCCACTCGCGACTGACTGCGGCTGGCGTGCTCGATAACACCAGTTGGACACCGGCGAAAGCTTCCGGGCGTAATGGCTCCACGGCATAAGTTTTTCCGGCCAATTCGATCGGCTTACCGGTGCTGCGTTCCGAAGCCAGGAATTTGATGCTCGCCAGGGGAAATCGGCGCTCCAATAACAATCGCCGCATCATTTCCCCAACGGCTCCTGTCGCACCAACCAGGGCTACATGAATTCCGTCCGACATGGCTCGCTTCTCCCGTTCACCAATAGCTCTTCAGCCGCAGTCCGAAAGCCCAATGATGCGTCGGCAGTTGACACGGCGACTCGCGCGTCCCGGCCAATCACTGCCAGGTAATGGCAATGAGCACACGACGCCCGGCCGGACGATGTGCAGTCAGCCCGGCCGCGAAAGTTGAATAATTACTATGCGATCCGGTCAGGTCAGCGGCAAGGTCGGCGGTTCTGAGGGACGGTGCCGAATGCGGGAAGCGCAATGACAATGGCCAGTCCGTTGGCATTCGCAGCCAGGAGCGTGCGTTGCTTGTTCGCGGCAATACCCATTGGGCAGGCCAATCTGGTGCCAGCACTGGCGGCAGTGAGTGTCCGCCAGTAGCGAAAAGGAATGCCGGCCCGCTGAGTAAGCACCGCGACCGTGTACGCTATTCAGGCCGGTTTCCTCGCTTCCAGGCTTCGGAGCAAGTGGAGGCGGAGTTCATTCAGCGCCGACTTGGCGGCACGGCTCTGTATTTCCAAGCGGCTGCCGAACCAGTGTACTTCGCAACTCCTGACGCCACCCGGATACGCCAGACCGATGAACACCAGCCCTGCAGGATGGCCGCGTTCGTCGGGATCGGGCCCAGCTACGCCAGTAGTGGCGACAGCCAAATCGGAACTGAAAAGTTCCCTGGCGTGCTGTGCCATCGCCTCGGCCACGGCGGCGGAAACAGCACCGTGGCGATGGAGTAGTTCCTCGGATACGCCCAGCACCTGCGCTTTGATCGGCGTCTGATAAGCGACGATCCCGCCGCGGTACCATCGGCTGATGCCGGGAACCTGGGTGATGCGGCTGGCGATGAGCCCGCCGGTTACGCTTTCGGCGGTGGCCAGTGTCTGGCCTGTCGCCTCGAGCAAGCCGGCCACCGCGTGCTGCAATTTTTGCTCATCGCGGCCGAAGACGAGGTCTCCCAGCTGCTGGCGAATCCAGGACTCATCGGCGTCGAGAAGGGCGAGTGCTTCCGTTTCACTGGCGGCACGCGCCACCAGCCGCAGCGTAATCACCGCGTCGGACGCCGTAATGCCGACTTCGGGATTTCGTCCTCGCCGGGTCAGGTCGCCCAGTCGGGCCTCGATGGCCGATTCCCCCAGACCAAAACAATGCAACAGCCGCTCGCGAACGACCCAGGACCTGCTCAACTGCCTCTGCAAGCGCGGTCGCACTTCGTTTTCCCACATGGCGACCAGTTCGCTGGGCACGCCGGGTAACGCCACGATCAACGTGCGCGGCTTGGCCAGTCCCAATGCCAGCCGACTTTCCTCGCGCGGACAATCGCACGCTTTGCGAGGCACCGTCATCCAGATACCCGGAGCGGTGCCCAGCGTGTTGGGGATGACCTCGGCCCCCCGCGGGATCATCGCCTGCACGCGGTTGCGTTCGGGCATGGGGCGACCCCGTTGGGCAAATTTTTCCTCAATGTGCCGCAAGGATGGCTCATCGAGCACCAGTTCGACGCCCGCCAGCTTGGCCAACGCTTCCCGCGTCAAATCATCGAGGGTTGGCCCCAACCCGCCGGTGATTACCACCAGTTCCGCTCGCTGTCGCGCCACCTCCAACGCCGCGACGATCAGTTCCAGCTCATCCGGCAGGGTCGTATGCCAGGTCGCCTCGATGCCCAGTTCCAAGAGCCGTCGGCTCAACCAGGCACTGTTGGTATCGAGTTTCTGTCCGTTGACCAGTTCGGTCCCGATGGCCAGGATTTCTGCCCGCATGCTTGGTCCTTCCGTAACCGAGGCGCCGTAGCGTGGTGATGGGGTTTTTTATTGCGGCCTATTCCCTGATAAGCCATCGCCCGGTTCTTTTCGCGAACGCCGCCGGCTCACACCATCCCTCGCTGCCTTCGCAAAAGCTGCGAGGCGACCACCTTCACTTTATACGTGGTGCGGTTCATGGGCATAGACGGCTTTGTCCTCGCCGAAAATCTCCGCAATCCGCTCGCCGCTCAGAATCTCCCGCGGTGCTCCTTCGCACAGGATTTGTCCGTTGCGTAAACAGAGCACGTGCTGGGCGGAATTGCTGACGACACTGAGGTCGTGCGAGACCAGCACGGTGGTGATGCCGTGCCGCTGATTCAGTTCCGTAATCAACGCGTAAAACTCTCCCTGATGTCGAAAATCAATGCCGGCCGCCGGTTCGTCCAGCAGCAAGAGTTCGGGCAGCGGCTCCAGAGCCAGCGCTAACAACACTCGCTGCAATTCCCCACCCGATAGACCCGCCACGGGATTGTCGAGCAGATGTTCGGCATGCACCCGACTCAGGAGCTGGCGTATATGTTGCCGCGTGCCACGGCTAATCCCGATAAACAACGGCCTAGCCATAATCCCCAGCGCCAACAGTTCCACCACCGTGATCGGCAGATTGGTATCAAAGAGTAACCGCTGCGGCACGTAACCGATCTTCTCCGGATGACGCCGGCGATGATTGTGTCCGCAGTGGAAATCAATGCGACCGGTGTAAGGCACCTCTCCCAGCAGCGCACGCAGAAAGGTAGTCTTCCCAGAGCCGTTCAGCCCGATTAACGCCGTTACCTGGCCACGCGGAATCCGTGTGTGCAAGTGCTGCAGAATGGGCTTGCCCCCCAGGCTTACACACAAGTCCTCCACGCTTACCAGGGCATCGCCTGCCGAAGTCATGGTCGAAATACCTCCTGCAGTTGCCGCAAGTTTTTTTCCATCACCTGGAAATACCAATCGGGTGAAACATAGAAGCGGCGTTGCGGGTCAGGCTCGGCCGTTTCCAGGGGATCCAGCTCGATGACCGGCAGTTTTTCACCGAGACTTTCCTGAATGCGGTGCAGGATTACTGGAGACGACCCCGGCTCTTTGGCAAAGGCGCGTACTTGTTTGCGGCGACATTCCATGACCAGTTTATCAAAATCGGCCGCCGCGAGTTCCTCCCCGTGCAAACCCCGCACTGGAATCACGCGTTGGTCATATGCTGGGCCAAACGCCGACCGTGCCAGATAACGAAACGCATCGTGAGCCGTCACCAGTGCTCCACGCGTCTGCGCCAGTGGCTCGGCCAGGCGGCGCAGATTCGCCAGCCGCTGCCGTACCTCATTTCGTCGTTGCTCGAACAACTCCTTGTGTTCCGGTCGTGCCTGGCATAGCCTTTCGCAGATTATCTCCACCGCCAGTTCCGCTTCCGGTAAGCCGAGCCAGACATGCGGGTCATTACCAGGTCCGTGGCGATGCCCTTCGTGTTCATATCCTGGCACCTCGATCAAAGCCGCCCCGCGACTTGACATTTCTTCCGCCACACGCAGCACCGGCAAATCTTTACGCCCACTTCCACGCAGCATCGGTACCAGAAAACCTTCCAGTCCCAGACCGTTGGCGATTACGAGATCCGCTCCGTTCAATAGTCGCGCTTCTTCGGCCGTCGGCTGGAATTCGTGCGGGCCGTTGGTGATGCACAAACATCGAACATCCGCTTCTGGTTCCGCTATCGCTGCCGTCAGGCAATGCCACGGAACTATCGTTACCAGCACGCGAAGCTTCGTCGTACCACCCCACGGATCGCCCTCCAGTCGCCGTACACACCCGCTAGCGGTCAGGCCATACAAAACAATGAATCCCAGCGCCAGCCAATTCGCCAGAGTTCGCGACTCCTGTTTTTCGACCTCAAGGCCGTCGGTGCTAACCGGATTCCGTATAAGCCGTACTTTTCCGGTTCGCCACGCTGGGTTTTTGGCACTTGGCCTGGGTCCTCGACATAAGTAGTTGAAGCATAACGAGTTGCTTTCCACAGTCCGCGGGTTTCCTCTATATGTCTCCGTGCCGTTATTCCGGGGAACTCCTGACCCCGCCTCGTCGGTACTGGGTCGTTTATCATCGCCGGAAAGGCTCCCAGATGCCCCAATAAGCCATCCGGAACGCTCGATCTGACCATTTGTCCATCGGCAGCTTAGCGCCATGTCCGCTCTCCTTATGGCTGTGCAGTAATACGAGGTTATACGCATTATACCTGCCCGTACCTGTTGCGTCCAGCCCCGGTAGCTTGGCAACATGGTTTCAACGGGTTCCAATTGCACAGCGTTCCAATCTCTCGTGCGGTTCTGCGTATTTCCTTTATGGAAGCCGAGAATTTCGTCTCGGGCTGCCGTCTCTTTTCTCCAGGCCCATCGAGCCAAGCGGCAGCTGGCGCACCATCTACTCACAAACTTCCCAGTTGGCGTTCGCGGGCAGCTGAAGGCTTGATTGTAGTCGCAGCAATAAGGGCCTGGTTCGGGTTGGCGGAGTCGCCCACCGCCGCCCGACCGGGTCCGGTCGTCGCTGAAAAACCTGCGAGCACTGCCACCAAGGGCCGCACAACAAAAGGCATGCAGGCCCCTGTACTCTGCCCAATATCGCCTGCAGTCCTGTCCCTTTCACCGACGAGTAATCGAAAGCAACAGGACCGAACGCTTATATATAAGGCCTTTCAGGTTCCGTACTAAGCTAATCATTGAAAGAAGGAGGCCGTCGGCCGATAAGATGGCCCCTTAACCGTGGAATAGAGCTTTCTGGAATGCGAAGGCTCGGGTGTGTACAAAAAAGCCTCGTGTCTGCCTGACCTGCCCAGGCGACGAAAAATCCACGGCGATACTGCATGGACGCCGTGGGGAAAGTCCAGCCTTAGCGAGATGAACTAAGGTTTTTCCCGGCCTCGGTTCACGCTGTGAGGGGACGATGGGATTCGCAATCACCGTGCCAAAAGGTTAGCCGCTCCCTGGATTCAGCTACACACGAGGAAAAAATTTTTCCCTGGCCCCTGGGCCTGTTGCAAAAAAGGCTTCTCTTTTTCAGCTACTGCTTTATACTGCGGTGTTCATGAGAAAGGATAAATTGCCTCTTTCCACCATTCACACTCTGGTCATCACATTGCTGGCCA